>ERZ857785.570-NODE-570-length-48022-cov-10.580086_pt1 | contig 48022 bp, 38 predicted proteins | sample MGYA00519763_ERZ857785 | MGnify/ENA primary metagenome ERZ857785 (study PRJEB31778, sample SAMEA3449365) | human gut metagenome | biome: human gut; feature: human-associated habitat; material: faeces | place: United Kingdom | collected 2010/2012 ...
GTACAGGCATTAGAAGATGCAGGATGCAGACCGAAAGTAATCCGTGCAAGCCTGTAAGTATCCCGTTATTCAGAATTCAGACGGAGGTGAATGAGTATGGCATCATTTACAATGGAAGATTATCAGAAAGCTTATAAACTCGGCAAAAAGGATTATCAGGCAAGAATGATGCGGGGGGAATTACCGACACTTCAGGTTCTTGATGATATCCTGCCTCCGAAGGGATCTTATTCTGAAGTTCCACTCGGACTTGTACAGATACCAATCGATCAGATAGTCGGAACAAAAAGTGATGGCAGGAGCAATGCTTTTGCCGGCAATTTTATGCCGATCTTAAGAGAAAACACAGAATTTGCATACAAATGGGCAACCTTAAGCCAGAGTCATATTGATAAAGGAATCCGTGAACCGATCAAAGCTTACGAATACATGAATAAATTTTATGTACAGGAAGGCAACAAACGTGTCAGCGTCCTGAAATATTTTGATGCGGTATCTGTGCCCGGATATGTGACCAGAATCCTTCCTCCGCGGACAGACCAGAAAGAAAATAAACTTTACTATGAGTTTGTGGATTTCTATGCAGTTACCCAGATCAATTATATCTGGTTTACGAAACCTGGAAGTTTTGTCAGACTTCAGGCTGCATTCGGCAAGGGGCCAAAAGATGTCTGGACAGATGATGACCGGTTGCTGTTCAGCTCTGTTTATTCGCGTTTTTCAATAGAATATGAAGCACTTGGCGGAAAGAAACTGTCTATCACGACCGGAGATGCATTTCTTGCATTCCTGACAATTTATAATTATGAAGTGATTGATCAGAAAACTACCAATGAAATGAAAGAATTGGTTGCAAACGGAACTGCTCATAATATTAAAAATGCAAAGAAAATGGTAGAGAAGTTAGAGCCTGCTGTATGGGATATCCTCGAAGAAGTAATTCGCGAGCATCCGGTTATGTTAAACCGTGCCCCTACACTTCACAGACTTGGTATTCAGGCGTTTGAGCCTGTACTTGTAGAGGGCAGAGCATTAAAGCTGCATCCACTTGTTTGTACAGCGTATAACGCTGACTTTGACGGCGACCAGATGGCTGTTCATGTACCATTGTCGGCAGAGGCACAGGCAGAGGCAAGGTTCCTTATGCTTGCAGCAGGCAACCTGCTTAAGCCTTCGGACGGCCGTCCTGTTGCAGTACCTTCACAGGATATGATCTTGGGCTCATACTACTTGACGCTTGACAAGAACGGTGAGCCGGGCGAGGGCAAAATCTTCAGAAATGAAGACGAGGCTCTAATGGCGTATGACGCTAAGTATATTACGCTTCATTCAAAGATTAAGGTTCGCCGTACTCAGGAAATTAACGGTGAAATGAAGACAGGTCTTGTTGATACAACAGTTGGTCGTATTATATTTAACAGACCTATTCCGCAGGATCTTGGCTTTGTTGACAGAAGTATTCCTGAAAACGAGCTGAAATATGAAATTGACTTCTTGGTTGGTAAGTCACAGCTTGGCAAAATTATTGACAAGTGCATAAGAGTACACGGTACACAGGTAACATCACAGGTGCTTGACTCTATTAAGTCACAGGGCTACAAGTATTCTACAATAGGTGCTATTACCGTTGCTGTATGCGACGCAGCTATTCCGCCGGCTAAGAAAGAGATTATTGCTAAGGCCGAGGTTGATAAGGACGAAATTACAGAGCTTTACAACGAAGGTCTAATGAGTAACGAAGAGCGTTACAAGAATGTTCTTAAAATTTGGAATAAGGCTACAGATGATGTTACAGAGGCACTAAAGAATAATATGGACGCCTACAACCCAATTTGGATGATGGCTGATTCCGGTGCCCGTGGTAGTATGTCTCAGATTAGACAGCTTGCAGGTATGCGTGGTCTTATTGCAAATACATCGGGTAAAACTATTGAAATTCCTATCAGAGCTAACTACCGTGAAGGTCTGAACATTTTGGAATACTTTATTTCATCCCGTGGTGCCAGAAAGGGACTTGCCGATACAGCACTTAGAACAGCCGACTCAGGTTATCTTACTCGTAGACTTGTTGATGTATCTCAGGATGTTATTGTTAGAGAGGACGACTGCGGTACACACGACGGTATCGACATTTATACTATTTATGATGGCAAGAGAAAGATTGAAGATATAAGAGAAAGACTTCTTGGCAGATATTTGGCTGAAGACTTTATTGACCCACAGACAGGTGAGGTGCTTGTAAGCAAGGAAACTATGATGGGCGACAAGGAAGCAGACATTATTTCTAACAGCGGAGTTGAAAAGATTAAAATCCGTTCAATTCTTGGCTGCAGAGCAAAGCACGGTGTTTGCCGTAAGTGCTATGGCTCTAACCTTGCAAACGGTATGCCTGTTACAGTAGGTGAGGCTGTTGGTACTATTGCGGCTCAGTCTATCGGTGAGCCGGGTACACAGCTTACAATGCGTACATTCCACACCGGTGGTGTTGCAGGCGGCGAGGATATTACACAGGGTCTTCCAAGAGTAGAAGAATTGTTTGAAAGCAGAAGACCGAAGCACCAGGCTATTCTAAGTGAAATAGACGGCGAGGTTCGCTTTGAAACTATTAAGGGTGCACGCCATGCTGTTATCTTTAATAAGGAAACAGCTGACGAAAGAAGCTACTTGATTCCTCACGGCTCAAGAGAGAAAATCCAAGAGGGCCAGTTTGTTTCAAAGGGCGATATGCTTACAGAGGGTGCTAAAAATCCACACGATGTTCTTGATATTTTGGGTGTTGAGGCTGTTCAGAATTACCTTATAGAAGAGGTACAGCGTACCTACCGTCTACAGGGTGTTGCTATCAACGACAAGCACATTGAGGTTATTGTACGCCAGATGATGCGTAAGGTTAAGATAGATGAGCCGGGCTCAACAAATCTAATGACAGGTGCTCAAATTGATAAGAATGACTTTATTACTGCAAACGAAGAAATTCAGAGCAGAATAGATGCCGGTGAAACAGACCTTGAACTGGCAACAGCTACACAACAGCTGCTTGGTATTACCAAGGCTTCACTTGCTACAGACAGCTTCTTGTCAGCTGCGTCATTCCAGGAAACAACCCGTGTTCTTACAGACGCCGCTATCAAGGGTAAGGTTGACCCGTTGGTAGGCTTGAAAGAAAATGTAATTATCGGTAAGCTGATACCTGCCGGTACAGGTATGAAGCGATACAGCAATGTAGAGCTTGAAGAAAACTTCACTACTCCTACACCGGTTGTTGACCAGGTTATAGAGCAGAATAACGAAGTGTCAAATAATTAAAATTAATGCCCATTATGGGTAATACAAAAGCACAGCCGCAGTTTTAAACGAAACTGCAGGCTGTGCTTTTGTGATTTTTTATTTTTTAAGGCTGTTCAAACAGCTGTGGGTTCATTCTGCTGTAGTGGAATATGTACTGCTGTGCAATGCCGGCGTTTGTACCAAAATCCTCCGGAGTTAGATTCGGGAAAAGTACCTCCATTGCCCGTTTCATCCATACATCCATAGGAAAGCACTCCTTTTTGCCCATACCATACAGCATTGTACAGTCGGCAACCTTTGGACCAACCCCTTTAATTTTCATAAGTTCTTTTCTTGCCTGCTCAACAGGCATTTTTTTAATTTCGTGTAAATTGATTTCATTTGTTGCTGCCTTAGCTGCGGCATCAACTATATATTTAGCCCTAAAGCCGCTGCGTAAGGGTGCAAGGTCGTCTACAGTACAGCGGCTTAACTTTTCGGCAGTAGGAAAGGCATACAAATTGTCATCTATAGACTCACCGTATTGACGGCACAGTCTGTCAATAATACCTTTAATTCTGGGGATGTTGTTATTTTGGGATATAATAAACGAGCACAGTGCCTCCCACGGCTCTTGGTTTAAAATGCGAATTCCGGGTGCGTACTGTTGGGCCTCTTTTAAAACAGGATGAAGGCTTGCAAGACTGTCCTTTATTTCATCATAGTCTGTGCCTAAGTCAAAGTAGCTGTACCATACATTTTCAAAGTCATTTTTATTACAGCCTCGCAGTGTTACGGTGGTATCATTTTGAGATATAGTCAGTGCTTTTCCAAAGGCAACCCCGCTGTAGGTGCCGCAGTCTGTTTTGCTCCACCTAAAGCACTGTCCGCATTCAAAGGTTTGCTCTAGGTTAAAGGACGAAGCCTCAGTTATAACCACACTGTCGTTTTTATATATCACATTCATTATAAAAACTTCCTTAAATTTAACAACTATTTTCTACTAAAACAGTATATCATATTTACTTATTTTGTGCTACAATAAAAATGGAGTTGAAGCGTAATATTCGGAGGTAAATTATGAAAGAAAATATATGTACCATACCTATAAATGATGTTTTTGCACCAAAATGCGGCTGTCCTATGTGCCGTATGGAAGCAATGCTTGAAAAAAATTATGTTGAATATATTACAGGTGCCGCTATGATGGAGCCTGACATTCGCACAGACACAAACAATATGGGCTTTTGCTATACTCATTTTAATATGATGGTGCACCACGGTAAACGCCTTCCAAACGCTTTAATTCTTGATACACATTTGGACAAGCTTATGACAGAGCTTATTCCAAAGGAGGTAAAGGGCAAGCCCGACAAGAAAAAGCTTGCCAAACTGGAGGAAATTCAGCACAGCTGTTATGTCTGTAACAAAATGGACTGGGGTATGAAGCACCTTATGGAGACAATCTTTAAAACATGGGAAAAGGAAGAGGAGTTCAGACAGCTGTATGCCCAACAGCCTTACATATGTATGAAGCATTATACCATGCTTATGAAGGCTGCAATGAATAAGGGTGTAAGCTCAAAAAATTTGCCCGAGTTTTACAGGGTTACAAGCAGTCTTACAGGCGGTTATCTTGAAAGCCTGCGTAAGGATATTGCACATTTCTGCACAATGTTTGACTACCGTGCTCAAGGTCAAGACTGGGGAACCTCAAAGGACTCTATTGAGCGTTCTGTAGAATTTCTTACTTCTGAAAAGGTAAGTGAAAAATCTCCCTTTGAGGAGGACAACGATAAATAGCCTATTTGCTTTTATGTATTTATTAGGAGCTTTAATATGTTTAAACGAATACAATATATAGATGACCTGGTTATTAATTGGATTGGTCGTCTGCATACACCAATACTTAACAAAATTATGGTAGTAACAAGTCAGCTGGGCACTAAGGGTGCTGTATGGCTGCTGTTGTGCATACCGTTTATGGTTAATCCCTCTACCAGAGTTATAGCCGTAAATTTTTTGGTTGCGTTAGGGCTTACCTCAGCCTGCGGAGAGGGAATTATAAAGCATTTGGTATGCCGTATGCGTCCTTGCCATAAGCTGGAGGACGACGAGCTTATCGTAAAAAGACCTGACTTTTACTCATTTCCCTCCGGTCATACTGCGTCGTCATTTTCAGTATTTGCCGTAGCTTTTTTTAGGTGCGACCAGCCGGTATGGATAGCCATCTTGGTTTTGGCTGTGTTAATCAGCTTTTCAAGAATTTATTTAAGAGTACACTATCTTACAGATGTACTGTGCGGCATAGTGCTTGGCATAGTATGCGGCTGTATATCTATAAGAATAATGGATCAGCTGATTGTGGGCATTTTGTTCGGAAGCTGATTAAATATATAGGCCAAAATTACGGTTGCTTTTGCTTGGGATATGCCATAAAGCTGTACCATTGCAAAATTGCCGTAATTTTTATTTACAGACAATTTAAAAAAGGTCAATAAATTTTAAGGAAAACAGGGTATTAATTATGAATAACAATGAATGTTCGGTATATAAAAAATGCAGTGGCTGTCAGCTTATGAATATGGAGTACAGCCGGCAGCTAAAGTGGAAGCAAATTAAGGTGGAACGCCTTATGAACGGTTTTGGCAAGGTAAACAGAATAGTGGGTATGGACAACCCTTACCACTATAGAAATAAGGTTCAAACCCTTTTCAGAACAACAAAGGGCGGTAAAATAATATCTGGCGTATATCAGTCGGCAACCAACGGTATTGTGGGAGTTGAAAGCTGTTTGCTAAACAACAAAAGGGCAGACCGCATAGCAATAGCCGTAAAAACTATGCTTAAAAGGCTGAATATTTCTACCTATAATCCTAAAACAGGCGAGGGCTTTCTAAAAAATACACTTATTCGCACAGCTTACAACACCGGTGAAAATATGCTTGTACTTGTTACAGCCTACGAAAAATTCCCACAGAAGCAGCAGTTTATAGAGGGAATATTAGGTCTTTACCCTAAAATAACCACAATAGTGCAGAATATTAACACAAGCCCCGACAAAATGATGCTTGGCAGTAAGGAAATTGTGTTGTACGGCAGCGGAAAAATACAGGATGTTTTGTGCGGCTGTAAGTTTACCGTTTCACCAAAATCATTTTATCAGGTGAACCCACAGCAGACGGAATATCTGTACAACAAAGCAATAGAGCTTGCACAGCTGCAAGGCAACGAAACAGTTGTTGACGCCTACTGCGGCACAGGTACTATCGGCATAATAGCCGCAAAATATGCAAAACAGGTTGTAGGTGTAGAAATAAACAAACAGGCAATAAAAGACGCAAAGGAAAATGCACTGCTAAACAAAAGAAATAACATCACCTTCTACGCAAAGGACGCAGGTGAGTTTTTACAACAGCTTAGTCAAGACGAAGCAGCACCACCGGATGTTTTGTTTGTAGATCCACCAAGAGCCGGTTGTAACCGAGAGTTTTTAAACTCGGTTGATATCATTAAACCAAACAAAATTGTATACATAAGCTGTAACCCTACCACCCAACAGCGTGATGTTAAGTTCCTCACCGACCGTGGCTACACCGTAAACCAAATTCAACCCGTAGATATGTTCCCACATACTAATCATGTGGAGACAATAGTGGCACTACATCGGAAAGATTTGTAAGAATCCTTGATTTGCGCAAAAGAAATTTCTGATGGAGTAAACTTTTCTGTGGTATTGGACTGCGGCTTCGGAAACATATCAAAGGAAAAGTGATTTTTTTATCATTCAACAATAAAAGAAACGTGAAAGACCGTTTATTTTCAAGAAAAATTGAAAGTGAGTGGTCTTTGAAAATATCAACCTTTTGGTTTATAATATGCCTAACATTACTAGGTTCTCAGAGTATAAGTTTCAATAGATAAGGTGGAATTAATGAGCACATCAAATTTAATTAAAAACTTATGTAAAGAAAAAGGCATTAGTGTTGCAGAATTGGCTCGTAGAATTGGTCAGACACCGCAGAACTTCAACAAAAAATTAAAGCGAGAAACTGTGAGTACAGAAGAACTTATGGAAATAGCTGAAGTACTGGGAGTTGTATTTGAGCAGTCTTATATTCTTGAAAACGGAGAAAAACTAACTATTACAAGTGAGTCCTAATAAATGGACATATGGTTTTGTATTATAAGCATAGATTGCAGAAGCTTTCTGCAATTATAGACACCAGATGAAAGGAGAGCTGAGGATATCGATTACACCTACGGATTACAAGGCTTTGCCGAATCGTGGCTTGATATGGAGGGAGGAGCTACCCAGTATGTTACTCCCCTAAGCGGCAGTTGGTTAGAAACGTTTGGCATTTTGAAAGAAATTAAATAATAGTATGTTATAAATGGTGAGCAGTATCTGTCGATGTATGTTATATATGCCGACAGATGCTGAATCCTTGTTCAGTATAACATGAACATTGTAAAGAATTGGAGAAGATGATATGTCTAAAAAAGAAAAATTACTTTCAGAAATAAAGAAACTTAGTAAAAAAATCGGTAGCGTTAAGGTATATTTTAATCAACATAAAACCGATAGCAGGGGAATGGGGTATTATTTTGATGAAAACGACAAGTTGTGGAAATCTTATGTGTGTGGTGAATTTTATTTTATTACCAAAAAATCAGAAAATGAAATTGATGTAATAGAGCGTTTGTATGATTCGGTTTGTGAAGAAGTAGAGGCACATGAAAAACCACTTGAAAAGATCAAAATAATCCAATCAAAATTGCAATCTGTACCAATTGTTTTAAATGCCCAGTCTTGTGGAGCATATGCCATAGGGTATTTTTATGATCAGAAGGCTAAACGTTGGGCAACATACCACAATAATGAAAGAGGTAGCAGTTCATACTTTTATCACAACAGCGAAGAAGAAGCAATCGTTGAAGTATATAAAATGGTCAGTGTAGAATATAAGCTTCAACAACATTAATACAAATTAAAATCATAATTCAAAAAACTGTACAAATCCATTGTAGAGCATGGAAATGATCTGGGAACAGCAGTGGGTAAAGTCGTCAAAGCCGCAGTCACCAAAGTATATGTATATACTTCTGGTATTAATCGCTTTTTGAGGTTAGCGGCTTCATTCCGAAAAATGCAGTTGAAATATACTTTTCTCCACATTTTTCAAAATTAACCTTTATAATATCACTTTTCAATTTGGCAAGGGTAACCGTACCCTTGCCAAATTGTTTATGCAGTACGACTGTACCCTCTTTGTACAGAGCCGATCGGTTTTTAAGCTGCGTCGGTGTAAGCTGCAGCTCCTCTTTAGTATAAAAGCCCTTTTCGTATTCGCAGTAAAGTCCTATTGCCGTAATAAATATCAGACCGTAATTTTCTGCCTTGCGAGTACCCACACCGCTTACATTCAGTATTTGAGAAAGATCTGTCGGCTTTTTAATGCACATATCCTTTAGTGAATTGTTGCTGAATATTACATAAGCCGGCACATTTTCCTCCTCTGCCAGCTGATTCCGTACACTGCGTATATAGTCGTACATTTCTTCGTTGTAGCCGTCGCTTTCGCTAACGGTAAAAGCCTTTTCTTTTTTCAGGGTATCTGTCCTTTGGGTACGCATAGTAACCTTAAGCTCATCCTTTAAAATTTTAACAGAGCTGCCGTTAAGCTTGAGTATAGGAAATTTGTCCTGCGTGCGGAAAACATATTCCTTTACAATAAGGTAATTTATAATTTTGTTTACCTCATCTCGAGTATTATCCTTTAACAAACCGTATGTAGACAGGCTGTCAAAGCCGTTATTAATTATATTTTGATTTTTACTTCCTAACAAAATATCCGCTATCATCTTAGCACCAAATCGTTGCTTGGTTTTTGCTATACAGGAAAGCACCTTTTGTGCCTCTATGGTTATATTTTTTTCTGCAAAGTCACCTGTACAGTTTGAGCAGTTACCACAGTAGCCGCTGTAGGGCTGACCAAAGTATTTTAGTATGAATGCTCTTAAACAGTCGGCTGTGTTGCAGTAGCCGTACATTGCATTAAGCTGGCGAAGCTTGTTTTCAACTATTATTTGGGCTGTTTCAGGCTCCAGCTGACTGCTTTCTATTGATTTTTCTATTAAAAACTTGTTGGTTGCATAGTCCTTCCCGCTAAACAGCAGTATACATTTAGCCGCACTGCCGTCTCTGCCGGCTCGGCCTGCCTCTTGGTAATAGCCCTCTATATTTTGCGGCATATTGTAATGCACAACATAGGCAACATCTGACTTATCTATGCCCATACCAAAAGCATTGGTAGCCACTATAACCCGACACCTGTCATAAATAAAGGCCTCTTGGTTCTGCTTTCTTTCATTCATACTCATACCGGCATGGTAGGGCAGTGCCTTTATGCCTGCCTCTTGAAGCATTTTGCATACATCCTCTACATTTGAGCGTGTATTGCAGTACACAATGCCACATTCCTCAGGGCTGCTGCGTACTATTGACAACAGCTGTGTATCCTTGTTTTTAGGGTGCATTACCTGAAAGCTTAGGTTAGGTCTGTCAAAGCCTGTGGTTATTACAAATGGGTTATTTAACTGCAAAATATGCTCAATATCCTCCCTTACCTCCGGCGTAGCCGTAGCTGTAAAGGCCGAAACTATAGGGCGGTGGTTAAGCCTTGCTATAAAATCAACAATTTTTAAATAATCCGGACGGAAATCCTGCCCCCAGTGGGAAATGCAGTGTGCCTCGTCTACTGCCACCATTGATATATTTATGCTTTTGCACATATTAAGAAAATCCGAGGTTAAAAGCTTTTCCGGTGCTGCGTATATAATTTTATATGCACCCGCTCTTGCCCTCTGCATTGCAAGGGCTTGCTGAGAAGCACTAAGACTGCTGTTTAAATAAGCCGCCTTAATGCCCATATTAACCAATGACCTTACTTGGTCGGTCATTAAAGAAATTAAGGGAGAAATAACAATGGTAACTCCCTCAAGCATTAGTGCCGGAACCTGGTAGCACACCGACTTTCCTGCACCTGTAGGCATTACACACAGAACATCACGCTTTGCGGTTATATTGTCTATAACCTGCTGCTGTGCTCCCTTAAAGCTGCTGTAGCCCCAGTATGCCTTTAAAAGCTCAAGCTTTTCCATTGTTATTCTCCCTAAGTTTGAATTATTATCTGTAGTTATATACAGTCTTGACTTAAAACCCCATACTTTTCGTAGCTGACGGTTTTAACTATTTTATTCTCCTCGTTTACAAACACAACCCTTGGCTTGTGCTGTTTTACCTCGTCGGAGTCAAGCTGACAGTACGCCATAATAATAATATGGTCGCCTGTCTGTACACAGCGTGCCGCCGCACCGTTAAGGCATATCATACCGGAGTTTGGCTTGCCGGCTATTGTGTAGGTTTCAAAACGACTGCCGTTTTCAACATCTACTATTTGAACCTTTTCATATTCATATATACCGGCTGCCTCCATCAAAGCAGGGTCAACAGTAATGCTGCCTATGTAATTAAGGTCTGCCTGCTGTACAACTGCCCTGTGAATTTTTCCTTTTAACATTGTAACCTGCATATTTTTCAGCCCTTTAAAAATTATTTTTCTTTTCCGTTTTCAATAATAAAGTTATCTATAAGTCTGGTTTTTCCTATATACACAGCTACAGCTGTAAGAATGTCGCCGTTAATATCCTCAACAACCTTAATATTCGGAAAATCAACCACCTGTACATAGTCAATTTTAGCCAAAGGCTCGCTGTTGATTATCTGTGTAACAGTGTCAATTACGGCCTTTGCACTTTTTTCGCCGTTTAGAACAAGCTCCTTGCCCTTTTCAAGCGCCTTGTGCAGTATTACAGCCGCCTTGCGTTCCTCCGGGCTTAGGTAGGTGTTTCGTGAGCTTTTTGCAAGCCCGTCAGCCTCACGAATAATAGGACAGCCTACAATTTCTATGTCAAAGTTAAGGTCCCTTACCATTCTTTTAATAACAGCCAGCTGCTGTGCATCTTTTTGACCAAAATATGCTCTGTCAGGAGAAGCAATTAAAAACAGCTTTGAAACTACTGTGCAAACACCTCTGAAGTGAATAGGTCTGCTTTTGCCGCACAGCTCCTCCGACGGGCCTGTAATGTCCACAAAGGTTGAAAAATCCTTGTGGTACATTTCCTCGGGTGTCGGGTGGAAAATAATATCTGCTCCGTTTTCCTCGCACACCTTTGCATCTCTGTCAATATCCCTAGGGTAGCTTGCAAGGTCTTCATTTGGTGCAAACTGTATAGGATTTACAAAGTCGCTTACAACTACTCTGTCATTTTCCTTGCTTGCTCTTGCTATAAGACTTGCGTGTCCCTCATGCAAATAGCCCATAGTTGGCACCAAGCCTACAGTAAGCCCCTGCTTGTGCCAAGCCTTTACGGCTTCTCTTACCTCGTTTATTGTATTAACAATCTTCATAATAAACTCCTTAGTATAGCTTTTCTATAATATCATCATCTATTGAGTAGCAGTGCTCCTGTGACGGAAAGCTGCCCTGCTGCATTTCATCTATATAGCTCTTAAAGGCCTCTTTCATAACCTGACCTACATTTGCAAATTTCTTAACAAACTTTGGTGTAAAGTCAGAAAACATACCCAGCATATCCTGGTAAACCAATACCTGACCGTCACAGCCTGAGCCCGCACCTATACCTATGGTGGGAATTTCAAGCTCCTTAGTAACCTTATCTGCAAGCTTTTCCGGCACACATTCAAGCACCACTGCAAAGGCTCCTGCCTCCTGCAATGCTCTTGCGTCGTCCAACAGCTTTTGTGCCGCCTGCTGTGTTTTGCCCTGTACTCTGTGACCGCCTAATGCATTTATGCTCTGCGGTGTAAGTCCTAGGTGCCCCATAACAGGAATACCGGCCTCTGTAACAGCCTTTACCTGTGGGCAAACCTCCTTGCCGCCCTCCAGCTTTACAGCCGACGCTCTGCCTTCCTTCATAAGCCTGCCTGCATTTACAACAGCGTCGTATACCGAGGCTTGGTACGACATAAAGGGCATATCCACAACTACCATTGCGTTTTTTGCCCCTCGTGCTACAGCCGCACCGTGGTGAATCATATCCTCCATAGTTACCGACAGAGTATCCTCATAGCCAAGCACAACATTTCCAAGAGAGTCGCCTACCAAAATGGCGTTAATACCTGCTTCGTCCATAAGCTTTGCCGTAGAATAATCGTATGCCGTAAGCATGCTTATTTTTCTTCCCTGCTGTTTGCTTTGTTTAAAGGTTATTATTGTATTTTTCACTTTAAAAGCTCCTTTTTAACCTGTGAATATTTTTGCACATCTGCCTTGTTGTAGTTTTTTCTTTGTGCTATATCCAGTATTTCCAATCCCAATGCCTTATATATAGCCCTTTGGTGATCGTCCAGTACCTCCAGGTGGTGAATAACCGTATCTAGGTCTCCACGCTCTATAGGGCCTGTAAGGGCACTCTCTACATCTGTGTCAAAGGCATTGTTAAGATTGCTAAGCATAAGAGGCTTCAAGAACCGATAGGCCTCTTTCTTCGAAAAACCACACTCCTGCAAAATTTCAACAGACATATTCAGCAAGCCCAGCAGGTGGTTGCTTGCCATTGACGCCGCAGCATGGTACAGCGGCTTTTTATTTTTGTTAATAAAGCACACTCTGTTGCCGTTATAGCTGAAAAGCTCTGAAATTTTGTCAAGAAATATAGGGTGACCCTCTATTGTAAATACAATACCGTTCATATTTTTATAAGAGTCAAACCTATTATTAAAAGCATATACAGGGTGAACACTGCCTACATATGCACCGTAGCTTTCTGCGTCTGCAAAAACATCAGAAGATATTGAGCCACTAAAATGACAAATTATCTTGTTTTCTAATGAGTTTTTGTCAATGCAATCCCATACATTTTTTATTTGACTGTCATTTACAGTTATAAAAAGGGTATTGCTTGCACTTACCAGTTCCTCCAGCGTATCAAACGCTGTGGTGTTACAAAAATCGGCTGCCTCAACTGCCTTTTGGTGACTTCTGTTATAAAAGCCCGTAAGGGTGTCAAGGTCAGAATTAACAGTAATATATTTGCCGATAGAGCATCCCGCCCTGCCGGCACCTATTATACCAATTTTCATGCCATCACCTCCGTTAAAATGTGACAACACATCTGTCTGATGCAGTTTCTGCAAGAATACTACTCACCTTAAATGATAGCATATAACTTAAATTTCAGCAAGAAAATAGGTTAAAATATTTATAGGTAATACAGGGAAACCTATACTTAGTCTAAAATAACCATATCTTTGTCGGTTATTTTGCGTATAACCCTGCACGGACTGCCTGCAGCAACCACGCCGGCCGGTATATCCTTGTTTACTACACTACCGGCACCTATTATACTGCCCTCGCCTATGGTTACACCACTGCATACTGTTGAGTTAGCACCTATCCAAACTCTGTCTTTAATATTTATAGGCTTTGAGGTTTCTATAACCGCTCTTTGTTGTGGGTGCATACCGTGGCCTGCACAGGCTATGCATACTCCCGGGCCTATAAATACTTCGTTTCCAATATGTACAGGTGATGTGTCAAGAATTACACAGTTATAATTAATAAAGGCCATACCTCTGAAGTGAATATTAAAGCCATAATCGCACCTAAATGACGGTTCAATAAATACATTCTCGTTATAATCGCCAAGAAGCTCACCTAAAATTTCTGCTTTCTTTTGGGTATCATCAGGGGGACACATATTATATTTATAACACAGCATTTTTGATTTTTTCTGAATTTCAACGGATTCCATATTATGTTCTATGCAAAATCCCTCTTCACTTTTTAGCCTTTCTAAAAAATTCATAAAAATCCCTCTAGTTATCGAAATTAATTACAGGCACATTATAGCACACAACAACTTTTATTTGCTACAGCAACAATAAACATAGTGGAGTTATATTTTATATTTCCGTTTTGTATATTTCTACATTGGCAGCAAAGACTAAAAACAGATGATAAAAGAGAGGTAAACCTTATGTTAATGGATTATATTAACGCCTTTTGGGTAGGCGGGCTAATATGTGTAATTGGTCAGATACTTATCGATAAAACAAAATTGACTCCTGCAAGAATACTCGTAAGCTTTGTAGTGCTGGGTGTTGTGCTGACAGCAATAGGCGTTTACAAGCCTATTGTAGATTTTGCCGGTGCCGGTGCTTCAGTACCGCTAAGCGGCTTTGGCTATACTATGGCAGAGGGCGTAAAGAAAGCAATAGCAAGCGATGACGCTTTGGGTATAATAACAGGCGGTGTTACAGCTGCGGCGGCAGGAATAGCCTCTGCAATAGTTTTTGGATGCCTTTTTGCACTTATAACCAAGCAAAGAGACAAAAGCTGATATAAGGCTTTACAGCAGAAAACCCTCCCGATATAACGGCAATTGCTTTTGCTTGCCTGTTATGTCGGGAGGAGTTTTAACTTATAGTAATAAATAATACTGTATTTATAAATATTGGTGCCTGTAAATATTATCACCTCATAGTTTAGGTGCATAAACCCACAAGGAAATAATATTTGTTATGAATTTTTTATTTTCGGAAAAGCCCTAGGCTTTCAGCTCCTTTAGAGCATTCACAACCTGTTCTAAACGCATTGCTCTTGATGCCTTAACCAAAACAGTATCGTTCCTTTTTATTATGCTTTTTAGGCTGTCAATGGCTTCTGCCACATTTTCAAAGTAATAAACAGCTGTATTGCCGCCCTTTGCACCCTCTGCAATGTCAACAGCGTCGTTACCCACTGCCACCAACACATCTACACCCTTGTCTTTGGCGTATTTTCCCGTATCGTAATGAAGCTGTCTGCTGTTTGCACCCAGTTCCTTCATATCGCCTAAAATACATACGGTTCTGCCGCTGAAATTCGTAAGAGTATCAATGCCGCCCTTAACCGAAACAGGGTTGGCATTGTAGCAGTCGTCAATAACAGTGATATATTCTGTTTCTATTACACCGTCACGACTGCCTACTGTTTTGTAGCTTTCTACGCCTTTCTTAATCTGTGCAGGCTCCATACCTAAATATTCACCTATTGCAACAGCTACAAGAGCATTGGCCACCATATATGTTCCTATAGCCGGTATAGTAACCTCAAGCCTGTTTGTTGGTGTACATAGTGTACAGCTTATACCTTTAATTCCCATGTTATTAATATTTTCGCTGTAATATGTATTGTTGCCCTTGTTTATACCGTAAAACACAGGGCTGCTGCCGTTTACAGCAGTTACAGCTGAGAGGTGGCTGTCATCACCGTTTAAAAACACCCTGCCGTCCTTAGCCAGGTATTTAAACATTTCTGTTTTTGCCTTTAGCACGCCGTTTCTGTCGCCTAAATTTTCAAGGTGACAGTCACCTATGTTGGTTATAACAGAAATTGTAGGCTTCACAATTTTGCTTAGTCTTGTCATTTCGCCAAAGTCGCTTATACCCATTTCAACAACAGCAACCTGATGTTCTTCCTCTAAGCCAAAAATAGTAAGAGGCACGCCAAGCTCGTTATTAAAATTGCCCTGTGTTTTGTGTACATTGTAGCTTTGGCTAAGCACCGACGCTATCATTTCCTTTGTGCTGGTTTTACCCACACTTCCTGTAATGCCTATTACAGGAATATTAAACAGGGAACGGTAATATTCTGCAATATTCTTTATAGCTTGGTAGCAGGATTCAACCATAATAACAGGATTTTCTGTGTCTATCTCCTTTTCAGACAAGCTGCATACGGCACCGGACTGAAAGGTTTGTAAAATAAAGTCATGACCGTCAGCCCGTTCACCCTTTAGCGGAATAAACAAGGTGTTGTCTGCCGCCCTTCGGCTGTCGGTAGTTATTGCCGTTATTGTTTTGTTGGCATATTGCGGTTGGGTAAGTGTGCCGCCACAGGCATTTGCAATCTCCTGTAAAGTTAGTTTTTTCATTCAGCTCACCTTGTTATATTTTTTCAATGATTCTTGTATCAGCTGTTCTACCAAATCAGCATACGCTATACCCTCTGCAAGTGCCTCCTGCGGCAGAAGGCTTGTAGGCGTCATACCCGGCAATGTGTTTGCCTCTAGGCAGTACATTTGATTATTGCCGTCCAGCAGGAAGTCAATTCTTGAATATGCCTCCAGCATTAAAGTGTTTGCAGCCTTTACCGCCATACTCTGCATTGCAAAGGTAATATCCTCAGGCAACGGAGCAGGGCAAATGTCGTCTGTAAGTCCTGCCTGATATTTATTTTTATAATCATAAAAGCCCTCTTTGGGACATATTTCAATAATAGGCAGTGCTCTGCCGGCTACTACGCCAATAGAAAACTCTCGCCCCTTTACATACTCTTCAACCAAAACCTCGTCCTCATATGAAAAGGCGTCTGTCATTGCTTTTTCAAATTCAGCTCTGTTCTGCGGTATAGCAACACCCACACTGGAGCCGCCTGAGCAAGGCTTTACTACGCAAGGGAAGCTGTTCCAGTTGTCGTAGTTGCTTTTTGAAGTGTAAAGCTTGCCCTGTGGAGTAGGAATACCGCTTGTTAAAAACATTTTTTTAGAAAGGCTTTTATTCATAGCCAATGCGCTGCCTATGTAGCCTGCGCCGGTGTACTTAATGCCCAACATGTCAAAGGCTGCCTGCAGCTGACCGTTTTCGCCTACATCGCCATGCAGTGCCATAAAAACTATATCTGCTCTGCTGCAAATATCAATAACATTGTTGCCGAAATAGCAATCAGGATTTTTAGTTTTTCTGCCGGCCTTAACTCTTTCAATGTCCGGTGCGCATTCGCCTACACCCTGTATATTCTTGGTAAAATCATAGTCAACATCAAATATGTTTTCAAGGTCGTTACCCTCGTAACCCATATAAACATCCAGCAGGCAAATCTTGTGGCCCTTTGCTCTTAAAGCCTCGGCTACTTTTTTGCCTGTAATTATTGAAACATCTCTTTCACTGCTTATACCGCCTGCAAGCACAACAATATTCATTTGGTATCATATCCTTTCAAATGCATTTAAAGATTTGCACATATGTTTACATTTTATCACACATATTTTCTCAAGTCTATATTTATGCCTACAAATCAACAGTAAATACCCTTTTATTTTTATGCTAAACTCCTACCAAGAAATAAGACTATTAAATTTATATATTTTATGTAATTAATGGGGCTGATACAACCTTGCAGTTGAAAAATTACAAAGAAAAAAGGGATATTCCATACTGCTTGGAATATCCCTTTTAAACAGCCTGTCAGCTGTAGCATTTTGCCTAACGCTTTTATTTGTTTAGGTAAGACTTTAGCAAAACCTCTAAAATTTCATCTCGCTCCATTTTGCTGATAATCGCTCTGGCGTTTTTGTGGGTAGTGATGTATGTAGGGTCTTCCGAAAGAATATAGCCTACCATTTGGTTAATAGGGTTGTAGCCCTTTTCCTTTAAAGCGTCATACACGATTTTTAGGTTTTTCCTAAATGATTCCTCTTTGTCATTGCCCAGTGAAAAAACCATCGTCTTGTCCATACAAAAACACCTCCGTTTAAATTTAATATAGCTTACAGCTAATATATACCATAGTTAAATATTAGCACAGCAAATGGCTACTGTCAACAGCCGAAAAGTTATGAAACTGTTAATTTACACATAACTTAATACCGCAAAAGGACGAATTATGCAACATATGGCATTATGCTCTCAGCTTTACTCCTGCATTCTTAAGGTTTTCCATTACCTTGTCCATTACAGCCTGAACCTCCTCCATAGAAAGGGTTCTTTCGTTTGAAGAAAATTCAAACCTTACTGTAATACTGTGGATAAGCTCTGTGTCGTAGGTGTCAACAATTTTTGTGTTTTTCAGAATGTCACAGTCAACGCTTGTCCAGCACTGCTTTAGCTTTCCAAAGTACATATCTTTGCTCAAAATCAGGCTTAGGTCGTATGTCATAGTAGGGAACTTAGACGGCTCGCTGTAGGTAATACCGGCACTGCTTACAGAGGCAAGCTTATTTACATCTATTTCGGCAAAAACAATATTTGCTTTTTTGTCTATCTTTTTGCTTACTACAGGGTGGGCAATAGCCATAGTACCTATTGTTGTACCGTCAAGAATAATCTTGTTTAGGTTTACAGGGTGCTCATAGCTGTGAACAGCCGCTGTTTCTTCAAAGGTAAGCTCCTTGTGCTTTAGGTCGTCTGCAATTACCGCAAGCATATCACGCAGACCTATATAAAGCTCTCTTATATTCTTTGTTTTGCTAAACAGGGTTATTGCAAGCATTTTCTTTTCATTACATTTATTGTCGCTGTTTAATCCGTCAACAACTCTGCCAATTTCAAAAATACCAAAGTCAGGAGCAAAGCCTGTGTTTGACTTTATCTGGCACAGCTGTGTAGGAATCATTGATTTTCTTATGGTTTCAATGTTAGGGTTTGTTGCGTTGGCAAGCTTAACATTTTCCTCTACAGGAATACCAAGTGCCTTTTGCTCGTCATTGTATGCCCACACATAAGAGTGCACCTCGTGTAGGGAGTATCTCTTAACAAGAATATCCTTTATTTTTTCTTCGTCACTCTTCACAGCGTCCATTCTAATAGGGTAAAGAGGTGTGCGTGTTGTGTGGATTTCAAAGTTGTCATAGCCGTAAATTCTTGTAATTTCCTCAATAATGTCGGCTTTTATGGTAACATCCTTTGTGGCTCTCCAGGACGGTACCTCTACTGTAAAGCTGTCGCCCTTTAGGTCTGCTTTAAAGCCAAGTGAGGTCAATGTGTCTACAATTCTTTCATTGCTGATTTCAATGCCTGTGTATCTGTTTACAAAGGCCTTGTCAAAGGTCAGTGTAACAGTGTCGTAGTGGTAGGCATATTCGTCAGTCAGCGATGATACTACATTAATGCCGCTGTCATATTTTTTCAGCAGGTAAACAAACCTTGCTATGGCTGTAACTGTCATTTCAGGGTCAAGTGACTTTTCGTATCTCATTGAAGCGTCTGTTCTGTGTGAAAGCCTTACTGTAGACTTTCTGATAGATACAGGGTCAAAGGTAGCAGACTCAAGTGTAAGTGTGGTTGTATCGTCTACAATTTCAGAATCAAGTCCGCCCATTATACCGGCAATGGCAACAGGTGTGTTGTCGTTGCATATCATAAGGGTGTTTTCGTCTATGTTTCTGTCTACGCCGTCAAGTGTTTGGAAAGTAAACGGTTTGTCAAAACGCTTTATTCTTATTTTACCTACCTTGCGAGAGTCAAAGGCGTGCATTGGCTGTCCCATTTCAAGCATTAGGTAGTTTGTAAGGTCTGCCAAGAAGTTTATGCCACGCATACCGCAGTAGTGCAGTCTTATTCTTAAATTAACAGGGCTTACATTTCTGCTTATGTTTTCAACCTGCAGACAAGAGTACCTTTGGCAAAGCTTGTCCTCTATTTTCATATCTATTTGAGGCAGACTGCTGTACTGTGACAAATCGTCGATGTCAAGCGGCTTTAAAGGTCTGTTAGCCAGTGCGGCAAACTCTCTTGCGATGCCGTAGTGTCCCCACAGGTCAGGGCGGTTTGTAAGGGATTTGTTGTCTACTTCAAATACTATATCGTCAATATCGTACAGCTTTTTAATGTCTGTACCGTTTGCAACATCTTCTGTAATATCCATAATGCCGGAGTTGTCGTCTGAAATGCCTATTTCAGCCTCAGAACAGCACATACCGTATGACATAATGCCGGCAAGTGGGCGTGGGGCAATTTCAATCTCACCCAGTCTTGCACCAACCCTTGCAAAGGCTGTTTTCATACCAAGTCTTACATTTTTTGCACCGCATACAACATCGGTAAGCTCGCTTTCGCCAATATCAACCTTGAGCAGGTGCAGCTTTTTGGAATCCGGATGATTTTCTATAGACTTAACCTCAGCTACTACTACTCCGCTTAGGTCAGAACCCTTAAAGAAAATATCGTTTTCAACCTCGGCAGTAGAAAGTGAGAATTGATGTATTAGCTTAACCTTGTCAAGACCGCTAAGGTCAACAAAGTCCTGAATCCAGTTCATTGATAAAAACATTTTAAAATCCCCTCTCTTACTTATCGTCGGTAAACTGTGACAAGCTCTTTAGATTGCCGCTGTTTAAATCTCGAATATCCTTAACGCCGTACTTCATCATAGCAAGTCTTGTTAAGCCCAGTCCAAAAGCAAAGCCTGTGTACTTTTCAGGGTCTATGCCGCCCTCTTTAAGAACCTCAGGGTGAATCATACCGCAAGGGCAAAGCTCCAGCCAGCCGCTGTGCTTACAGGAGGCACAGCCGTCGCCGCCGCAAATTAAGCAGCTTATGTCAAGCTCAAAGCCCGGCTCCACAAATGGGAAAAAGCCCGGACGAAGCCGCACCTTAATATCCTTTTGGAAAACCTCTGAAAGCATGGTTTTCATAAAGTAAATAAGGTTAGAAATGCTTATGTCCTTGTCAACCATTACACCCTCCATTTGGAAAAAGGTGTTTTCGTGGCAGGCGTCTGTAGCTTCGTTTCTAAAGCATCTGCCCGGAAATATAGCCTTAATAGGAACATTATTTTCAATTAAATTCTTGCCGTACTTTTTAAGAATAGCATTCTGTGCGGCAGAGGTCTGCGACTTTAGAAGCTGACCGTTTTCAAGATAGTATGTATCCTGCATATCACGGGCAGGGTGGTGCTTTGGTATGTTAAGGGACTCAAAGCACTCGTAGTCTGTTACAACCTCCGAATAGTCCTCAACCGTAAAGCCCATAGTACGGAAGATTTCTTCGCACTGTCTTTGTACCAGTGTAATAGGGTGGTATGAGCCTCTTTGCAGGTCAGCCGGTGTAGTAACATCTATTTTAGGCATTGCCGCAATTTCCATCTGAATTTCTTTTTCCTTTAGCTCGGCTGTTTTTTCTTCTATACTTTTTGCAACAGCGCCCTTTAGGTCGTTTACTCTTTTGCCAAAGTCTTTTCTTTCTTCATTTGAAAGGTCCTTCATAGCCTTTAGCAGTCCTGTAACGCTGCCCTTTTTTCCCAGATAAGAAACCCTTACCTTGTCAAGCTCTACAAGGTTATGGATTTTTCCAAGCTCATTTTCAAGGTCTTGTTTTAATTTAAGAATTTTGTCGTCCATCGTTACCTCCATAAAATAAAAAATCCCCCGCAAAGCCTTGGGGCGAAGCATAAACATAAAAAGCTCCGTGGTACCACCCAAATTTTTGCCGGGAAGCAAACACTCCTGTAACCTTTAACGGTGTCAGCCGTCTGCCCCTAGTGTAGGTTCAGGGCAGCCACTCAAAAGTGAAATTCATACAATGCCATTGCAGACGGCTTACAGCCAAGGCCGCCCTCTCTAAAGCAAAAAAAGCAATGTACTACTTTGCTTTGTCATAGTGTTTTAAACGGGAATTTACTTTGATAATAATATAACATTCATATTAAATTTTTTCAAGGGGTATTTGCCGACTTTTATGGCGAATTTTAAAATACGCACCACTGTAAAGAAAAGCCCCCAAAGAAGCAGCAGTTCTTTTGGGGTTTATCTGTGCCCGGATTGGACAACGTTTATTCTTCGGGTTCATTATATCATATGCAAAAGCTAAATGCAATATGCATTATTAACACCAACCAAGTTTATTTCACAGGCAGTTTTTTGCTTTTTAATCAAGGTAAGCCCTGTGCCTAATAAAAACTGTTTGTTATTTACAAATGGGAATGTGAATATTACATAAACTTTTGTTATTAATGCTTGATTTAGTTAATTTTAAATGTTAGAATATTGTTAAATACAATAGATTTGACAGGAGTAATATTATGGATTCTTATATTGAACAGCTTGTAGAGCACAAGCAGGATTACCGGGATTTTTTAATTAAGGTGGTTATGATTTTAAGTATTTTCGCAATTTTATCGCTGGGCGTGCTTTTTGGTATGATGGTAAACGCCTACCTTATGGTGGTAGGATTTTTCATAGCGGTATTTGACATTTACTTTTGCTGGTATGTTATTTCCGGCAGGCGTGTAGAGTACGAATACACCGTAACAAACAACAATCTTCAAATTGACAAGGTTATGGCTAAGCGCAGACGCAAAGAGGTTCTCAGCATTGATATTAAAAAAATTGAGGGCTTTGATAAAATAACAGAAAACCGCATAAACGCCAAAAAATGCAACAAGGTGTTTTATTTGGGAACATACGAGGACGACCCAAGCCAGCACCGCTTTATTGTGCAAACTAAAAATTACGGCAGAATAATGGTTGTATTTGCACCAAATGAAAAGGTGCTTAACGAAATCAAAAAGCACCTAAAGCCGGAGGTAAAAATTGAAATGCTTAAGGCTGCATCACAAAAATAAGCGTTATTGCAGTGCATGGGCTTACAGTGGTGTATTACGGTTTATATTAAATTATTAAGGAGGTTAGTTGTATGAAAATATTAACCTGTGAGCAAACAAGAGCTTTAGAAAGAAATCAAATAGAAAGAGGCTCTACATATTTTCAGCTTATGAATAACGCCGGCGTACAGGTTGGCAAAACTCTTATTTCACAAATGAAGGCAAATCCACGCAGTACTGTTGCTGTGCTGTGCGGAAAAGGAAACAACGGCGGTGACGGCTTTATTGCCGCACAATACTTGTGTTCACAGGGAATAAGGGCCTATGCACTTTTAGTTGACGGCGAGCCTCGCACAGAAGACAGTATGCAGGCTATGGAGCAGGCACAAAGCGGCGGGGTAGAAATTGTACGCATATGGGAGTACAGCCAAAGGGTAAAGGATATTATTTCAACCGCCGACTATGTTATTGACGCAATATACGGCATTGGCTTTAAGGGCGGTTTAAGCGACAATATAAGAATAATTGCCGACCTTGTAAACAGTACCCACAGCAGGGTGCTGAGTGTGGATATTCCAAGCGGTGTAAACGGTGACACCGGCACGGTAGGAAACACAGCCTTTAGGGCAGAGCTGACACTTTCGTTTTCAACGCTGAAGCCGTGCCATGTGCTGTATCCGGCTATGGATTACTGCGGAAAAACTGTTGTGGCACAGGTAGGTATAAATAAGGGCGTTATATATGACAGTCCGTATCTTACAGAAACTATTGACGGCAGCCGCTTAAGAAGCTTTTTGCCTAAAAAAGAGGTGTCCGCCAACAAGGGCACTACCGGCACACTTACGGTTGCCTGTGGCAGCTACGGTATGATGGGTGCCGCACAAATGTGTATTCAGGCTGCACTGCGAAGTGGTACAGGCTTGGTAAAAAGTATTTTGCCGTCTAACTTGTACCCGATATTGGCAAATAACATTCCTCAGGCTGTGTTCTTTCCGTACACCGGCACCGACACTATTGATATGCTGAAAAAGAGTATGGAAAAAACAAAAGCTGTTGTAGCAGGCTGCGGGCTTGGCACAACAACTAAGTCTAAGGAAATTACAGAATATATTATACACAACAGCACTGTACCTGTAGTGCTGGACGCTGACGCATTAAATGTTATATCCGACAATATAGACATACTAAAGGAAGCAAAGTCACAAACCATAATTACGCCTCATCCCGGGGAAATGGCAAGACTGCTGGAAACCAATGTACCAATGATACAGAACAACAGGCTGACCGTTGCAACGGAATTTGCCAAAAGATACAATGTAATTGTGGTGCTTAAGGGTGCCTACACTGTTGTTGCACACCCTAACGGCAGGTCTGTGGTAAACCCTACCGGCAACAACGGTATGGCAAAAGCAGGCTGCGGCGATGTTCTTGCCGGTATTATAGGCAGTTTAATTTCCCAAGGTGTTTCGCCTTTTAATGCCGCCGTAAGCGGTGTGTACTGCCACGGCTATGCAGGCGACCTTGCAAGAGAGAAATTTGGCAGTATGGGTATGCTGTCTACAGATATTATAGATATGCTGCCAAAATGTATGCAGGATATTTACTTAGTTGATTAATTCTACAGCAGCATTTTAATTGCTGCAATTAGGCAATGTAAAAGCACTAAACACATTCAGTTATTGCCTCCCCGCAGTCCCTGTCGTATTGCTCGGCAGGGACTGTGGTCTATACTACAGAAGGCTATCGGGAGATTTTGTTATGAAAAATGTAGGAATTACAGCCTGTTCAAACGGGCTGAAAAAAGAATCCGCCCCAAATTATCGGCGGCTTATACAAACATTGCAGGACTTTGGCTGTAATGTAAAGGAAAGCAGCTGTATTTTTGAAAAGGACAGTCCTTTTTCCGGCAGTGGTGAACAAAGAGCCTGTCAGCTTATGAAGCTGTTTTCGGATAACGAAACGGAAGAAATATACGATGTTTCCGGCGGAGATATGGCAAACCAGGTGCTTGATATCCTTGACTATAACAAAATTGCTAAAAGCAAAGCGACCTTTTGGGGCTACAGCGACCTTACAACGGTAATTAACGCACTGTACACAGCTACAGGAAAAAGCAGTGTTTTATACCAAATAAGGAACATAGTTTCAGAGTATGGCAAGCTTCAGCAACGGCGTTATTTAAACAGAGATGAGCTTTTTAATATATCATATAGCTTTATTCAGGGCAGCTATACAGAGGGTGTTGTTGTAGGCGGAAATATACGCTGCTTCTTAAAGCTGGCCGGAACAAAATACTTCCCAAGCCTAGAGGGTAAAATCCTGCTTTTGGAGGGACTGGGCGGTCAGGTGCCGCAAATGGTAACCTATCTGTCACAGCTAAAGCAGTTGGGTGCGTTTAAAAAGGTAAACGGTATATTGCTTGGCACATTTACAAAAATGGAGGAAAATAATTGTAAACCTAATATGGAGGAGCTGGTTAAGCTGTATGCCGGCGAAAGCATTCCCATTATAAAAACACCCGATATTGGACATAACAGCAATGCAAAGGCAATTAAAATAGGCGAAAAACATATTTTTAAAATTTAATTTTAAACACAATTCGGCACAGCCTGTGCTTGCTTTTAATTTTTTGCAGCTGCACACTGTATTTGCAAAGAATTTTTTGTATATTCTCCGAATCCTTCCACATAATAACATCACATAGAGATAAAATCACTGACACTTAGTAACTAAAGTAATTTTATACGAAAAATTTATATATGAATTTTACCGGAGGATATTAGCTTATGAAAGCAACAGGAATTGTCAGAAGAATAGATGACTTGGGAAGAATAGTAATACCAAAGGAAATACGACGCACACTGCGTATTCGTGAGGGCGACCCGCTGGAAATATACACCGATACAGACGGGGAGGTTATTTTTAAAAAATACTCGCCTGTAGGAGAGCTAAGCAGCTTTGCCGCTGCCTATGCCGATGTTATAAGTAAGGTAGGAGGTACGGCAACGCTTATAAGTGACCGTGACCATATTGTGGCGGCGTCGGGAGTATCTAAAAGAGAGTTTTTAGAAAGAAGAATTACCTCTGCCGTAGAGGAGCTTATGGAAAACCGCCAAAGCTACAATTCGGGAGAAGAAAGGTTTAACCTACAGCCTGTAGAGGGGGTAGAGTCAAGGGCTATGCTTGTGTACCCTATTATAGCCGCCGGCGATGTTACCGGCAGTGTGGTTATGTTGTGTTCAGACGAAAAAACAACACCTACAGAGTCAGACCTAAAGCTGGCACAAAGTGCATCATCATTTTTAGGTAAGCAAATGGAAGAATAAAAAGTATGCAGGCAGTTCAGCTAATGTTCTGCCTGCTTTTTGTGGTTTAGGGCTGCAGCTTTTAAAGAGTGGGCAGTATGTATGCACAGCAACAACAGTTTGTTAAAGCAGGACATAATAAAAAATGGAATTTTCGGGTGCTGTGTAAAGGCTGTTTAAAAATTATACAGCTTATGGTATTATAGGTACAGAGCTATCAAACATAATTTTAATTGGTGATAATATGGGTATTGCAGAAAAAATACTAAACATTGGCAACACAAAAAGCAGTAAGCCTCAATATGTAATTAATATTGAAAACGAAATTTGGCTTGCGTTTGCACGGGAAATTTTACACTGGAACGACAGGGACATATATGTGGTATCCTTTTTTGTAGATTTTGACCTTGACAACCAAAAGGATGTACGCCTGCACTTTGGGTATAATACAGAAAGCCAGTATAAGCACGAGCAGTGCTATGACATTGACAACGAAACAATTAGGTGGAATTATAACTTTTGGCTTCAAAACGAAACCTTTTGCTTTGGTGAGGACGACATTACGGACGGACTTATTAAGTACTGGATAAAGCAGGAAAAGCTTACCGAAGAAAACACTGTGGAGGAGCTGGTTAAAAAAATTGTCTGTGCTGTAAGGGAAATACACAAGTGCGGCATATTGAAGAAAAAATTCGGCTCGGAATTGCCTATAATAATACATACTAAAAACTACTATGAGGGGATAGCTGCGGTAAATATAGATGCAAACGGAGAGTACCTTAATCCCGGCTTTGTTGAATATTGTCTGCGGGACTTTGAGGAGTAAATTTACTGTTGAATAAATACTGAAAAAACAACAGAAGAGATAATAGATAAGATTGTTTAGAGTAAATTTACTGTTAAATAAATACTGAAAAAACGCCGGCTGATCTGTCACAATCAGTCGGCGTTCTGCTATATTCCCTCAATCTCAACATTGTAGTACTGCATCCAAAAATCTATTTGCAGTAAATATGCCAATATTTGCGGTGCACGCATTAGCTGGCCATACCAAGGAGAGCTTATTTTCTCAGGGTTTTCTATTATATTATTTACTGCGTTTTCATCTAGGAAGCAGGTTATAGGGCTTTTGGCTTTTAACTGCTTTTTCATTGCGTCGGCTACCAGCCTAAAGTAAACAGGATTGTGAGTCTTTGGGTATGGGCTTTTCTTTCGCCATACTATTTCCTTTGGAAGTATACCGTCTACAGCTGTACGAATTATACCCTTTTCTCTGCCGTTTAGTGCCTTTAGGCCCCACGGCATATTATAGGCGTACTCTACAAGTCGGTAGTCGCAGAAAGGCACTCTTACCTCAAGTCCGCTGTACATACTGCACCTGTCTTTGCGGTCAAGCAGGCCCTGCATAAACCAGTTAAAGTTCAGCACAAACATTTCTCGCATACGGGCTTCCAGCTTGCTGTCGCTTGGCAGCTTATCAACATTCCTAACGGTTGACAGGTACCTCTCCCGCACATATTCCTCGCCCTTTGGCAAAAGTCCTTTTTTCAGCACACTGCGGCGTATGTCAACACTGCGTGACCACGGGAAGGTTTCCTCAAACAGAATATCCTTGTTGTGGTACCATGGGTAGCCGCCGAAAAGCTCGTCGGCACATTCTCCCGAAAGTGCAACGGTAAAGTCCTTTTTTACCTCCTTGCAGAACAGCAAAAGCGAAGAGTCTACATCAGTCATAGCCGGTAAATCTCTGGCTTTTACGGAATCGTACAGTGCATAATAAAGACTGTGGTTATCCAGTATAACATTTTTATGGTTAGTACCGGCAAAATCACTTATAAGCTTTATAAAGTCGCTGTCGGAATTTGGCTGAAACAGGCTTTTCTCAAAGTATTTTTCGTTATCCTTGTAGTCAACCGAATATGTGGTTAATATACCCTTACCGTTTTTCCTGTAATAGTCGGCCGATACGGCACTTATTATGCTGGAATCCAAACCGCCGGATAAAAATGTACAAAGGGGTACATCCGAAACCAGCTGTCTTGTTATGGCGTCCTTAAGCAGAAAACGGGTGTATTCTATGGTTTCGTCCTTGCTGTGAATATGCGGTTTTGCCACCAGCTTAAAATATTTACGCTTTTTCAGCACACCGTCTTTATAGGAGGCACATTCACCGGGCAAAAGCTCCTCTACATTTTTGAAAATGCCTTGCCCTAAGCTTCTGCCGGGGCCTATAAAAAATACATCCATTAGTCCCTGCTCATCAACCACAGGCCTTACCTTAGGACACCTTAGCAGAGCCTTTATCTCCGAGCCAAATACAAGTCCGCCCTTGTAGTAGTAATAGAAAAACGGCTTTACGCCTATTCTGTCTCTTGCTATAAACAGCTTTCCCGTAGTGTGTTCATATATCGCAAAGGCGAAAATGCCGTTCAGCTTATCTACACAGTCCTCACCCCAGTGTAAATATGCCGTAAGCAAAACCTCTGTGTCTGAATGTGTGTCAAAGCTGTAGCCTGCCTGAGTAAGCTGTTCTGTAAGCTCCTTTGTATTGTAAAGCTCGCCGTTGTATACAAGGGTGCATTTTCTGTGTTTATCCTCTTTTGTCATCGGCTGTGCTCCGCCTTGAGGGTCAATAACCGTTAATCTTCTGTGCATAAGGCATACTGTATTGTCACTGCTTAAAAACACGCCCTCTTGGTCGGGGCCACGGCTTTTCATTGTGGCAGACATACTGTTTATTACCTGCTGTTTTTGGCTTAGGTCAGTATATCGGTCAAGCCAGCCTGCTATTCCACACATATAAAATACCACCTTTCATCTTTAGTTATTATATTCATTTTTTTATTAAATGTTCACAGAACAAAGGAAAACGGGTAATGTTTTTGCTTACTTACATTGTTTTATATGGTGTTACCAAAAATTTAGGCTGTAGATTAGTAAAAATACCCTTATTTTTAAAACATAACCACAAAAAATTAAAATTATTATTTCTTTATATACATAAACTCTAGATTTTACGCATTATTTGTGGTAAAATGAAAGGCAATGTAAAATCATTTTCATATTTTGGTTTTGAAAGGTGAGTTTATTATGTATAAAATAGTAAGAAAAGAAGTGCTGAATCCTACAGTTACGCTAATGGAAATTGACGCACCGCTTATTGCCAAAAAGGCAGAGCCGGGTCAGTTTATTATTTTGCGTGTTGACCAGGACGGCGAGCGTATTCCTCTGACAGTTGCCGATTTTGACAGAGAAAAGGGCACTGTTACAATTATTTTCCAAATTGTCGGTGCTACAACCGAAAAGCTAAATCACAAAGAGCAAGGCGAGTGTATTGCCGACTTTGTAGGTCCTTTGGGTGTGGCTTCCCACACAGACGGTCTTAAAAAGGTTGCTGTTGTAGGCGGCGGCGTTGGCTGTGCCATAGCTTACCCTATAGCTAAAAAGCTGCACAACCTTGGCTGTGAGGTTCACAGTATTGTAGGCTTTAGAAATAAAGACCTTGTTATTCTTGAAAACGAATTTGACCGGGTTAGCGATGTACTGAAGATGATGACAGACGACGGCAGCCACGGCGAAAAGGGCTTAGTTACAGACGCCCTAAAGGCTCTTATAGAAAGCGGCGAGCAGTACGACGAGGTTATTACTATTGGTCCGCTTATTATGATGAAGTTTGTCTGTAAGCTTACAAAGGAGTACGGCATTAAAACTGTTGTTAGTATGAACCCTATTATGATAGACGGTACAGGTATGTGCGGCGGCTGTAGACTTACAGTTGGCGGAAAAACAAAGTTTGCCTGCGTAGACGGCCCGGACTTTGACGGTCATTTGGTAGATTTTGACGAAGCTATTGAGCGTGGCTCTATGTACAAGGAATTTGAACGCCATGCATACAGCGAAGCTTGTAACCTATTTAATAAGGAGGTAAAATAATTATGCCTAATATGTCTTTAAAGAAAAACGAAATGCCTTCACAGGAACCAAATGTAAGAAATAAAAACTTTCTTGAGGTTGCACTGGGCTATACAGAAGAAATGGCACTTGACGAGGCACAGCGTTGCCTTAACTGTAAGCACAAGCCTTGCGTAAACGGCTGTCCTGTACATATTGACATTCCTGCTTTTATTCACCAGGTTGCACAGGGCGACTTTGACGGTGCTTATGATATTATTTCAGAATCAAGCTCATTGCCGGCTGTATGCGGCAGAGTATGTCCACAGGAGTCACAGTGCGAAAAGAACTGTGTTCGTGGTATAAAGGGCGAGGCTGTAGGTATAGGCAGACTGGAGCGTTTTGTTGCCGATACACACAACAGCAAGGAAAATGTTGTTATAGAAAAGCCAAAGTCAAACGGCCACAAGGTTGCTGTTATCGGTTCAGGCCCATCGGGCTTAACCTGTGCCGGCGACTTAGCTAAAAAGGGCTACGAGGTTACGGTATTTGAGGCGCTTCACCTGGCAGGCGGCGTGCTTGTTTACGGTATTCCTGAATTTAGACTTCCAAAGGCTATTGTTCAAAAGGAAATTGAAACACTTAAGGCTTTGGGCGTTAAGGTTGAAACAAATATGGTTATCGGCAAAATTTTGTCTATTGATGAGCTAATGGACGAATACGGCTTTGAATCTGTTTATATTGGTTCGGGTGCCGGCTTGCCTAGATTTATGAATATACCTGGTGAAAACCTAAAGGGTGTATATTCTGCCAACGAATTCCTTACAAGAGTAAACCTAATGAAAGCATACAAAGAGGGTAGTGCCACACCTATTGCAAACTCCAAGAAGGTTGCTGTAGTAGGCGGCGGTAATGTTGCTATGGACGCAGCAAGATGTGCAAAGCGTTTGGGTGCCGAAGAGGTTTACATTGTATACAGAAGAGGTGCAGACGAGCTTCCTGCAAGAGCAGAAGAGGTTGAGCATGCTAAGGAAGAGGGCATTATCTTTAAGCTTCTTACAAACCCTGTTGAAATTCTGCCAAACGCAGAAAACAAGGTTGGCGCAATGAAGTGCGTAGAAATGGAGCTTGGCGAGCCTGACGCTTCCGGCAGAAGACGCCCTGTAGTTAAAGAAGGCTCTGAATTTGAGCTTGAGGTTGACTGCGTAATTATGTCTATAGGTACATCACCTAACCCGCTTATTAAGTCAACTACAAAGGGCCTTGAAACACAGAAGTGGGGCGGAATTATTGCTGATGAAAACGGCTTAACATCCCGTGAGGGTGTATATGCCGGCGGTGATGCTGTAACAGGTGCCGCAACGGTTATTCTTGCTATGGGTGCCGGCAAAACAGCCGCAGCAGCTATTGACGAATATATCCAGAATAAAAATAATTAATTATATACGGGACTAATATAGTTTGCGGTGTAATATAGTTATAGTATAATATGGTTATAGTGATTGTAAATTCCGGTTTATGCTAAAAAACAACACAGACGGTAGCATTTTAACAAATTAAAGTTACCGTCTGTGTTTGTTTGCTTTTGAACTGTAAGGCTTATGTAAGGCTAAATAGAGATAAATTTAGACAAAATTAACTTTGTCAATTTTATCAATCAAAAATGAAGAATAATTTTCATTTTTGATTGACAATTTTAATATATATATGATATAATTATCATTGTAGCTGCTGGTGTGGCGGAATAGGCAGACGCAAGGGACTTAAAATCCCTCGGTAGTTAATACCGTACCGGTTCAAGTCCGGTCACCAGCACCATTTTTATTTTGAATATTTTATAATAGCAGAGCTATTACATATATCCAAAAAGCGGTGTGCCCTACCAAATAAGTGGGAACTAAAAAAGCGGTGTACCCTACCGAAAAGTGGGAATAAAAAAAGACAACGAGTCAAGATTCTAAAACACAGAATCTTGGCTTTTTTTATTTAGACGGTTTGGCTTGCACAACTATTATTAAAAGTATTTAGCAGGCTGTTTTTTAATCCTAAGCTTTGGCTTTAAGGACTTTTTGATTTTTTCTCAGACAGCTCACAGCTATTTGCAGTATAGAAAAAATAAGCACAAATATAATGTAAATATATTGACTTTGATTAAATAATATGTTACACTGACGGCACTGTGTGAGGGAATTGTAACAAATATTCGGTCTAAAAAAGTACAAATAATTATAAGAAGGTTGCCCCACTTTTGTAGGACAACCTTTTTTATTAAGAAATGGTGGTGTTACTGTGAAAAAAATAATGTGTTTATTGTTTGTAGTGTTTTTTACCATGTTATCAATAATTACATTTTTTAATTACTCTAACTATTGCGAAATGCTTCCTTATGAAGGGCTAAAGGAAATAAGCGTAGAACAGTTTTATGAACGGTATACAAATAAGGAGTATGTAAAGCTTTTAGAGGAAAAAATGGCAAGCATAAATGCCGATTTAATGTATAGAGCAACAGACTTTTCATCAGAAAAAACCTCATATATACTGTATAAAACCAACAACAAGGATGATTTTTTTCAGAAATTGGATTTAAAAAATAACGGAAAGATTTTATCCCCTAATCAGTGCTTTTCAACACTATCTACAGTAAAAAACTTTGAGGTTTATCCCATGGGAATATCCTCTGCCGCCTGTGATGTTACAATTGAGGATTTCAGTTATATAGAGAAATACAGGCTAGAAAACTGTGTTTTTTACACTTCGTCTGACGATGTTTATACTGTAATGGAAGCCTTAAAAGAATTGGGACTGTTAGTTGAGCTGACAGATAGTAGCTTTGCACAGAGCATAAGCGATATGCAGCAGCCGCACTTGCTGTTGTTTGTTCTTATGTGTCTTAGTATAATTTTCTACCTTTTGTCACAGGGCAGAAAGTACGCTGTAAAAAGGATGAACGGTTATACGGCAAAGGATGTTATTGCAGAGGAATTAAAAAGGAACTTTACTGTATTTGGCGTACTGCTGTTTATTATAGAATTTGTAAACTTTTTATTGGTAAGCATTCTATATAAAAATACTTTTACTTCTTATTTTATGTTCTCTGTTAGGGATCTACTGCTGTCTTTTTTCGGCATACTTGCCATTTTCCTAGTTACGGTCGTTATTGTAGTGAAAACCAGCAATAATTACGGTTTGTACCTGAAAGGAAAAAGTAAAAAGAAAGCAATTTTTATAGTGTCGCTTATTTCTAAAATTGCGTTTTTGATTATGCTTGTTATAAACCTGTCTATATGCTTTCAGCTTATTAATAACTCATATTCCCTGTTTGTTCAATCAAAAAACATTTCATCTGTTATTAACAACAGAGTTGTTACCTATCTGTATGCGACAAAGGTAGATTTGGATAATGATGATGTATATGATGAGTATGTACACAAATTTAATAAGTTTTATGATATTACTGTTGATAAGTTTGACGGTATATACATTAAGAGTGCCAATTATCAAACCGCGCCGGACGGAATAAGCTCATTTGCAGAATACAGCGGGCAAAAGGAAATAGTAATAGATAAGAATTATCTGTCAGTAAATCCAATACATAAAGCTGACGGTACCCTAATATCTGAAAAGGATTTTGTTGACGGAAAGCTTAATATATTGGTTTCTGAAAGCAGAGGGTACACTCAAGAAGGTTTATACGACGAGTATAATGGCCTTTTGGAGATATACTTTGGTACTGCCAATATTAATGACCTGCATATGATTGTTTATAAAGAAAATGAAACCATAAACAGCTTTAATGCCATGACCGGTCAAACTACACTGGGACATTTGGATAACCCCGATATTGTTATCTACGATTCTGAAATAATGACAGAAGAAATGCTTCCGGGTATGTCAACCCAGTATTATCTTCTAAAGGTCAATACTGATGACCCTTACTCAGAATTGTTGCCATACCTAAAGCAGGCAGGAATTGAGGATGTTGTATTAGAAACACCTTTTGTTGAAAATACATTTTCTAATGTAATAAGTAAATATGTGCAGGGTTTTGTTTATCAGTTAGCTTTTTCTATGGTTTATTTAATTTCTTCTGTTATCCTGTCAATTTTTATGGCAAAAATTTATATAGAAAATAACAAGGAAAAAATTGCAATAGAAAAGCTGTGCGGTGTGTCTTTCTTTGACATCTATAAAAAGTATATTATTTTACTGATAGGTATTATTTTATTTTTGACCGTGGCTTGTATTATTATGAAAATATACTTTAGTATGATAATAGAGCCAATATGTCTTCTGCTTATAATCATTTTAGATTTAGTCGTATTTTTTATAACCGAAAAACGAGTAAACCAAAAAAATATTTTAAGTGTTCTGAAAGGGGAATAAACTTGAGTATTGTTAAATTGTCAAATATATCAAAGAGTTATGGTTCAAATGTAATATTTAATGATTACTCCTTAGAAATTGAAAAAGGGGAATTTGTTATTATAACCGGTAAAAGCGGTGCAGGCAAATCTACCTTGTTAAATATTATTGGTTTGTTGGATAAGGCTGACAGCGGTGATGTTGAAATTTGTGGTACAAAAAATCCATTTTTTCAATCAAAAGAGGGCAATAAGCTTTTAAGATACCACATTTCTTATCTGTTTCAGAACTATGGGTTAATAGAGGATGAAACTGTTATAAAAAATTTAGAGGTAGGCACAAAGTATCTAAAGCTAAGCAAAGAGCAGAAAAAGCAAAAAATAAATGAGGCCCTTAAGTCGGTTGGTCTTGAAAACTATGAAAATAAAAAGGTTTTTCAATTAAGCGGAGGTGAACAGCAAAGAGTTGCTGTTGCAAGGATTATGCTAAAGCCCTCTGAGCTGATTTTGGCAGATGAACCTACCGGAAGCTTAGATGTAGAAAACAGAGATGTTATACTTTCACTGCTAAAATCACTAAACGAAAACGGAAAAACCGTTGTAGTAGTTACTCATGATAAGGATATAGAAAAATGTGCAACAAGATGTATAAGAATCTAAAATATATTTTTGCAGAACAAAAAGAAGGGTAATAGTTTGAATAATACTTTTAATAATTATGAATTTCCGGAGGAAAGGAACAATTTTTCAGTTGTAATAAATGTTGTTACATGCTTTGTCTGTGGCAGTTTGGGGTTAATAACTTTTTTAAAGCTGTTGCGAATGTATAATTATGATGAATTATACAAAGAAGGATATTTACAGCTATCGTTATTAATATTTATAGCCGCAATGTTGGCTGTTTTTTTTATCGTGCGAAAGTTTGACATAGACTTTGAAAAGCCAACAGCCGCCATACTGCTTTTGATGTCATCGGCAATAATAATTTTCTCTGTTATATTATTTTTTAATGCTTCAAATATTTTATTTTATGTTTTGGTATTTATATTGTTGGTTTGTGATTTGCTTCTGTGTATTCTTACACACTTGACTATTCAAACCAAGGTAATAGCCATAATTATAAGTGTGGTGTCTTTAATTACCGTAAATTCCATTTCATGTAAAAATCTGGAATTCAAAGCAGACCAATATTATTTTTCATTAAATAATATTTATACTTCCGACACTTCCGATAATAGAACCTACTGTAAGTTTAATATTCCGGAGGAGGATTACGACAATATACAGCAATCTGTAAATGATTGTTATACACATCAGATGTTGCCTATAACAAGCGTAAACGAGTGGGAGGATATGTTTGACCGGTTGTCGGTTGGAAAAAATACGCAAAACGATGTGCATGAGTTGCTTTCTGCCGGAAAAAACTATGATGACGCATTTTTCAAAGATAACTCTCTGTTCCTATGCTTATTACCGCTTGAAAACGCAAACGATTATGTAAATATTGATAAAATTGTTGTTGCGGAAGGTATGACATCACTTAGGTATACATATTATAAAAATACATCATCCCAAGATGCGGGCAAGGGATTTATTCTTACAGTAATAACAGTTGATAAGAAAAATGAAGAGCTGTTAAAAAAGGCCTCATACATTACTGACATTGACGGAGAAACAGTGTGCAGTAAAAAAACAGTGGTTGAGGTATAATATTGTTAAACAAAGGCTGGAAATGCGGGTACATTTTCAGCCTTTTGCATTGCAATTATGCTCAAAAAATGTCCTTTGCTTAAATATGGATTAGTTTTGCTTGGTGGTATGCCTCAAACTGGAATTCAGGCAAAAGGTGTGATATAATGTATATTAGTTTAATAAAAGAGGGCGTTACGCAATGAGTAGTTGGAAAAATATGAAACCGCTGAATAAGGGAATAATTTTAATTATTCTGTCAGCATTTTTCTTTGCACTGATGATGATGTTTGTAAGGCTGGCAGGCGACCTGCCCTCTGTACAAAAAAGCTTTTTCAGAAATTTTGTGGCCTTTTTCTTTGCCGGTGCAGTATTGATAAAAAATCATACCGGCTTAAAACTGCCAAAGAAAGCCTTTGGGCCGCTTTTTTTAAGGTCACTGTTCGGCACGCTGGGTATATTGTGTAACTTTTACGCACTTGACCACCTAGATTTGGCAGACGCCTCTATTCTTAACAAGATGTCGCCGTTTTTTGCTATTGTTTTCAGTATTTTCCTTTTAAAAGAAAAAATAAAGCCGGTGCAAATGCTTATTGTAACAGGTGCGTTAGTGGGTGCTATGTGTGTTGTTAAACCAAGCTTTTCAAATGTTTCAACTATTCCGGCATTGCTTGCCCTGTGCGGCGGTATGTGTGCCGGATTGGCATATACATTTGTACGAATGTTAGGGCAGAGGGGAGTAAAAGGGCCGATTATTGTGTGCTTTTTCTCCGGCTTTTCGTGCTTGGTGACTCTGCCGCTTTTAATTTTAGATTTCACACCGATGTCGCTTGTACAGCTGGCTATGCTTATTTTGGCAGGACTAAGTGCCGCCGGAGGTCAGTTTACCATAACCTCTGCATACTGCTATGCACCGGCAAAGGATGTTTCGGTTTATGACTATTCGCAAATCATTTTCACCGCCGCAATAGGCTTTGTTGTGTTTGGTCAAATTCCCGACCGGTTAAGCTGGGTTGGCTACGCAATAATTTGCCTAATGGCTGTGCTTATGTTTATATACAATAAAAAACGAGATGAAAAAGCTGATGCTTTGAAGAAAGTAGAGGAGAATTAAGTATGAAAAAAATTGCAAGCTTTACTATTAACCACGACACCCTTACAGAGGGCATTTATACATCAAGAATAGACGGTGACATCGTTACCTATGACATTCGTATGCGTAAGCCAAACAACGGCAATTATTTGGAAACAGGCGCACTGCATACCGTAGAGCATCTGTTTGCCACATATGTACGCAACAGCCCTTATGCCGACAGCATAATCTACTTTGGACCTATGGGCTGCAGAACGGGCTGTTATTTAATTGTAAGAGACAGCCTAAAGCCACAGCAGGTAATAGACCTTGTAAAGGAAACCTTTGAGTTTATTAGAGATTATGAGGGTGAAATTCCGGGAGATAAAAAGGAAGAATGCGGAAACTACCTTGACCACGACCTTCACGGTGCAAAGGCTGAGGGTAAAACTATGTGCAGAGTGCTAAACGACTGGACTGTAGAAGACTTAAAGTATAAAGACTGATTATCTGCATTTCATACCGACTGTAAAGCCGATATAGAGAAATGCACTTTGTAAACTGTAAATTTTGGGTTATATGAGGTGATACTGTGAATAAAAAGCAAAAGGCTATGACACCCCCGCACAAAACACTGCATATAGGCTTAATTATGGCGGCGTCGGGAGGATTCATTGACGCATATACATACATTACCCGTGGCGGAGTATTTGCTTTTGCACAAACAGGCAACATAATATTTATGGGAATAAACCTAACAGAGGGCAACTTTTTAACCTGCCTGATGTATGCCGTACCTATAGCGGCTTATTTTGTAGGTGTGTTTATTACCGACTACCTTAATACCAAAATTACCCGAAACAGGGTAGTTACCATTGAGGTTATAACCATAGCTGCCGAAATACTGCTGCTTATTTTGGTAGGCTGTATGCCGCCATGGGTGCCTAACATAATAGTTACGCTTGTGGTATCCTTTTTAAGTGCCATACAGGTGCAAAGCTTTAGGGCAATTTACAACACACCATATGCCTGCACAATGTGTACGGGCAATCTGCGAAGCTCTGCCGAAAGGCTCCGTAAATATTTTTCCACTAAAGAAAAGGAGCACTTTACGCATTTTTTGCGTTACACAGCAATAAACACTGCATTTTTTACCGGTGCCGCAGCAGGAACGTTTTTCAGCAATTTAATCCACGAAAAAGCGGCCCTTGTAGTGTGCTTAATGCTTAGCCTGTCATTATTTATGATAGTAAACACTCGGCGTAAAAAGATTAATTTATCCCATTTTGAAAAATAACAGAAAAACGCCTTGCCGCAGCTTCAAAATGCCCCCCCTGTGCAAATCAAAACAGACGGTAAAAAATACGGTTATTATACTAACAAAAGAAAAAGGTTCACGGCCTGCTAAAAGCCGTGAACCTTTTAAATCTGTTCATTTTTTCTGTAGCTTTCAAAGAATTACATACTGCTTATTCGTCGTCAGATATAATTGTAAGATGCTTGCCCGCATACTTGCCGTTTTCGTCCTTTTCAACTGTAACCTCGGCCTTTTTATCGCCTGCGTCGTTTGAATACTTAACAGTAAACTCGAACTGATATACTCCGTTTGTTTCTGTAAATTTGTCATTGTATGTAATGTCGGATATTGTGTCGTGCTTTTTAACTCTCTCTGCACAGTAGGCGTTAGCTGCGTCAAGTGCAAGCTCGTCATCGCTCTTGCTTGCGTTGTCGCTGTCACTGTCTGAACTGTCAGAGGAGCTGCTGTCACTGCTTGAACTGTCAGAGGAGCTGCTGTCACTGCTTGAACTGTCAGATGAGCTGCTGTCACTGTCTGAACTGTCAGATGAGCTGCTGCCACTGTCTGAACTGTCAGAGGAGCTGCTGCCATTGCTCACTTGAGTTGCAGATGTACTGCCTGCTTCTGTACCGTTACTCTTTTCAGAATTTGCACTTGTCACAAAGAGCAATACGATTGCAGCAATAACCAAAGCTATTGCAATAACACCTATTGCCGCATAGGTTCCGTCTGAAATTCTTTCTTTTATACCCGGCTTATTGTTCACAAAAATACCTCCTGTAAATAGAGCTGTGCTGATTTTTTCACAGCCTAAAAATAATACTTATATTCTATATTTAACCAACAGCTTTGTCAATACAAAGCAAAAAATTAACTGCCATTAACTAAAAAAGCATTGAATAATCTGTAATTTTACAAACAAAGGGCAGCCGCACCCGGGCCGGTACGACTGCCTTTTGTTTAATGGAATTTATATTAAGACAAAATATTCAAATTTTAAGAACAAAAAGTATGTTAAAAAAATAACTTACTTACTGTAACCATATTGTACTACAAAGCTTTTTGAAAATCCAGTGTATTTGTTATATTTTTATCAATTCGTTTAAACTGCACAATACAGCACAAACAAATACAGCATACTGACATACTCTATTTGCGTAAGGGCTTGTTAATATGCTGAATTACGGTAAACAACATTGCTTTTCAGAGCTTTTGTGTCGGCTTTTTGTGATTGTTCTTTACCTAAAAAGGGTATATCTATTTACAACACAGAAAATAGAATTACAATATCCGTTACTGTAGGTTGCTATAAATTATATTGTTTGATATAATAGGTAATTAGATGATTGTATCACAGAAAGGATTTGAAATAAATGAAGCTTGGAATGGTAGGTTTGCCAAATGTAGGCAAAAGTACACTGTTTAACGCAATAACAAACGCCGGTGCTCAGTCCGCTAACTATCCGTTTTGTACCATAGAGCCAAATGTGGGAGTGGTTTCTGTACCGGATAAAAGACTGGACAAGCTGGCAGAAATGTATGACCCCGATAAGTTTACGCCTGCTACAATAGAGTTTGTTGATATTGCCGGTTTGGTAAAGGGTGCTTCTAAGGGTGAGGGACTCGGAAATAAATTCCTGTCAAATATTCGTGAGGTAGACGCCGTTGTTCATGTTGTGCGTTGCTTTGATAATGACGACATTATTCATGTAGACGGTTCGGTTGATCCTGCAAGAGATATTGAAACTATTAATTTAGAGCTTGTTTTGTCTGACCTTGAAATGATTGAAAGAAGAATAGACAAAACTAAAAAGCTTATAAAGGCTGACAAAAAATATGCTGTTGACTTGGAGTTTTTTGAAAGAGTAAAGGCCGCCCTTGAAGAGGGAAGGTCAGCAAGAAGCGTTGAATGTAACGACGATGAAAAAGCCCTGTTAAATTCAGTTGCACTTTTGACAAACAAGCCTATTATATACGCAGCCAATGTAAGCGACACAGACTTTGCAAACGGCATTGAAAATAATGAATACTATAAGCAGGTTAAAGCAATAGCCGACAGCGAGCACGCCGCCGTACTTCCTATTTGTGCCGAGCTGGAGGAGCAGCTGGTAGATATGGAAAAGGAGGAGCGTGATATGTTCCTCAACGACATAGGCCTTACACAGTCCGGCCTTGACAGACTTATTACAGCCTGCTATGACCTATTGGGGCTTATATCCTACCTTACAGCCGGCAAGCAGGAGGTTAGAGCCTGGACTATTACAAAGGGTACAAAGGCTCCGCAGGCGGCAGGTAAAATCCACACCGACTTTGAGCGTGGCTTTATCAGAGCCGAGGTTATTTCCTTTGATGACCTTGTAAAGTGTGGTTCTATGACAGCTGCTAAAGAAAAAGGTCTTGTTCGCAGTGAGGGCAAGGAATATGTTATGCAGGACGGCGATGTTGTTTTGTTTAGATTCAATGTATAAGCCGTGCTTTATATTAAGCGTAATACTTTTCGGTCAAAATTAAATAATACATTAGTATCTGTTTATATAAATAACAGCCGTATTAAGGGCGGTAGGCTCTTAGTATGGCTGATTTTTTTATTTTGCAGTTTGTATATTGCAATTATGCAAGCCTTGAATTTTTGCCCTTGACCTGAAGTTTTATATGTTAGTCTAAGCTAACATATAATTTAGTAAAAAACAGCTTAAACAGTGACTTAAGCAAAAATAAACAAACCGGCGGCTGAGTAGGCTAAGGCTTTGCGAAAATCAAAAAAATAATTATTTTTTAAATTTTATGCAATTGCACTAACTCGCTTCTTGCAATTATGACTTGAAAAGCTGCAAATAAGTCTGTATAATAGACAGTGAGGTTGATTTTTTGCAATTTTAAGGGATAAATATTTCATCTTTATTATTTTTTATATAAATTACTCAATACCTACCGCTAATGTAGGCTTTGAATGAAACCACCTATATAAAATAATTCATATAAGAACCTTATGCTTGTGTGCTACAGCACAACAAAAATGCAAAATTTGCTTGCATTTGCACTATTTACAGCTTTACATAATTAAATAAAAGTGTTATATTAGGCTCGTAACATTGATATAAAAAATTTGCATTTCATATATTAAAGGGTGCAATTCACTTAACCTTACAGAAAGGAAGATATTAATGCAGAATATGGAGGTTTTTCCAAAGCAGCAAACAAAAGACACACTGTACGACGCTCGTTTTGAGCACGACAACTGCGGTATAGGTGCTGTCTGTAATATGAAGGGTATAAAAACCCACGCAACAGTTGAGGCTGCACTGAAAATAGTAGAAAATTTGGAGCATCGTGCCGGTAAAGACGCTGACGGCAAAACAGGCGACGGCGTAGGTATTATGGTTCAGATTTCTCACAAATTTTTCTCAAAAATAGCTCAGTCGCTAAACTATAACATTGGCGGCGAAAGAGAGTACGGTGTGGGTATGTTCTTCTTCCCTACAGAAGAGCTTCCAAGACATCAGGCTATGAAGATGTTTGAGCTTATTGTAGAAAAAGAGGGCATGGAGTTTATCGGCTGGCGTACAGTTGCTACGCACCCAAATGTACTTGGCAAAAGAGCATTTGACAAAATGCCTTGTATTATGCAGGGCTTTGTTAAAAAGCCGGCAAATGTTGAAAAGGGCCTTCCTTTCGACCGTATGCTGTATGTTGCAAGGCGTGTGTTTGAACAGTCTAACGACGATACTTATGTAGTAAGCCTAAGCAGCCGTACTATAGTATACAAGGGTATGTTCTTGGTTAAAGAGCTGCGCAGCTTCTATGCCGACTTGCAAAACCCTGACTACGAGTCTGCTATTGCTACGGTGCACTCAAGATTCTCAACTAACACAAACCCAAGCTGGCACAGAGCACACCCTAACCGCTTTATTGTTCACAACGGTGAAATTAATACCATTCGTGGCAATGCAGATAAAATGCTTGCCCGTGAGGAAAATATGACATCAAATACATTAAGCGACGATGATTTGATTAAGGTTTTCCCTGTGGTAAACCCTAGCGGTTCGGACTCTGCAATGCTTGACAATACACTTGAGTTTATGGTTATGAACGGTATTCCGTTGCCGCTGGCTGTAATGATTGCCATTCCTGAGCCGTGGGCAAACAACAAGGCTATGCCTCAGGATAAAAAGGACTTCTATCATTACTATGCAACTTTGATGGAGCCGTGGGACGGTCCTGCCTCTATTGTGTTCTCAGACGGTGACATTATGGGTGCGGTGCTTGACCGTAACGGTCTTCGTCCGTCAAGATACTACATTACAGACGATGACAATGTAATTCTTGCCTCTGAGGTAGGTGCTATAGATGTACCAAACAGCAAGGTAATAAAGAAAGAGCGACTGCGTCCGGGCAGAATGCTGCTTATAGATACAGTAAAGGGTAAGGTTATAAAGGACGACGACCTAAAGCTTTATTATGCACAGCAGAAGCCGTATGGCGAGTGGCTTGATTCTAAGCTTGTTCACCTAAGAGATTTAAAAATTCCAAACCAAAAGGTACAGGAATACTCAAAGGAGCAGCTTGCAAAGCTGGAAAAGGCGTTCGGCTACAATTACGAGCAGATTTCAACAATGGTTTTGAATATGGCTCAAACAGGTGCCGAAACAGTTTCCGCAATGGGTACCGACAGTCCGTTGGCTGTACTTTCAAAGGAGCACCAGCCGCTGTTTGACTACTTTAAGCAGCTGTTTGCACAGGTTACAAACCCGCCGATAGACGCTATTCGTGAGGAAATAGTTACATCTACAACTATGTTTTTGGGCAGGGAGGGTAACCTGCTGAAGGACGCCCCTGAAAACTGCAATGTTTTACAGATAGAAAACCCTATACTAACAAGTATAGATGTTTTGAAGATTAAAAATATGAACAAACCGGGCTTCAGAGTTGAAATTGTTCCTATTCTTTACTATAAAAATACCAACCTTGCCAAGGCTGTGCAGCATTTGTTGGTAGAGGTTGACAGAGCATACAGAAAGGGTGCCAATATCATTATTTTGTCTGACCGTGGCGTTGACGAAAACCATGTTGCTATTCCGTCACTTTTGGCAGTAGCAGCACTTAACAGTCACCTAGTACAGACAAAGAAAAGAAATTCTATGTCGCTTATTCTTGAATCAGGCGAGCCAAGAGAGATACACCACTTTGCCACACTGCTTGGCTACGGTGCTTCTGCTATTAACCCATACCTTGCACACGACGCTATTAAGCACGCTGTTGCCGAGGGTATGCTGCAAAAGGACACATATGCGGCTATAGACGATTATAACGACGCTGTTCTTCACGGCATTGTTAAAATTGCGTCTAAAATGGGTATTTCAACAATTCAGTCGTACCAAGGCTCACAGATATTTGAGGCTATCGGTCTTAACTCTGATGTTATCGACAAATATTTCCCCGGCACAGTAAGCCGAGTAGAGGGTATTAGCATAGAGGATATTCAAAAGGATGTTGACTACTGCCATTCAGAAGCATTTGACCCATTGGGACTTGCAGTTGACGATACACTTAATTCAATAGGTAATCATAAGGAAAGAAGCGGTCAGGAGGAGCATTTGTATACTCCGGCTACAATTCACCTGCTGCAGGAGGCAACAAGAACAGGCAACTACGAGGAATACAAGGAGTATTCAAAGCTGATTAACGATGAAACAAAGGCAATTAAGCTTAGAGGCTTGCTTGACTTTAACTACCCTGAGGACGGCGGAATTTCTATAGACGAGGTTGAGCCTGTTGAAAGCATTGTAAGAAGATTTAAAACAGGTGCTATGTCCTACGGCTCTATTTCACAAGAGGCTCACGAGTGTATGGCTATTGCTATGAATACTATTCACGGCAAGAGCAACTCCGGTGAGGGTGGCGAGTCACCTGAGCGTTTAACAATAGGCAAAGACGGACTTAACCGTTGCTCCGCTATTAAGCAGGTTGCTTCAGGCAGATTTGGCGTAACAAGCGAATATCTTGTAAGTGCACAGGAAATACAGATTAAAATGGCACAGGGTGCTAAGCCGGGCGAGGGCGGACAGCTTCCGGCGGGCAAGGTTTACCCGTGGGTTGCAAAGTGTCGTCACTCAACACCGGGCGTTGGATTGATTTCTCCGCCGCCTCACCACGATATTTACTCTATTGAGGACTTAGCACAGCTTATTTACGACCTTAAAAATGCCAATATGAAAGCAAGAATTTCTGTAAAGCTTGTTTCAGAGGCAGGCGTTGGTACTATTGCCGCAGGTGTTGCCAAGGCAGGCGCACAGGTAATTTTGGTATCAGCTTATGACGGCGGTACCGGTGCCGCACCTAGAAACTCCATTTACAATGCCGGTTTGCCATGGGAGCTTGGTGTTGCAGAAACACACCAGACATTGATTATGAATGACCTGCGTGACAAGGTTATTCTTGAAACAGACGGTAAGCTGCTTACAGGTAAAGATGTTCTTGTGGCTGCACTTTTGGGTGCCGAGGAATACGGCTTTGCTACAACACCGCTTATTACAATGGGCTGTGTTATGATGCGTGTTTGTAATTTGGATACATGCCCTGTTGGTATAGCTACACAGAACCCTGAGCTTAGAAAGAGATTTAAGGGTAAACCTGAATATGTAATAAACTTTATGAAGTTTGTTGCACAGGAGCTTCGTGAATATATGGCTAAGCTGGGTATCCGCACAGTAGACGAGCTTATAGGCAGAACAGATTTGCTAAAGCAGAAGGAGGTTCCTTACAACCGTGCCAACAGCCTGGATATGAGCAAGATTTTATCAACAGAATTTGCAAATGTTAAGGTTGCAGGCTATAACGAGAAAAAGGTATTTGACTTTGAGCTTGAAAAGACAATAGACGAAAAGGTTATTCTAAGAAAGCTGGGTTCGGCTCTAAGGGATAAGAGAAGTACAACTCTTGACATTAATGTAACCAACACCGACCGTACACTGGGTACAATATTCGGTGCAGAAATTACAAGACTGTACAAGAACTCACTGGATGAAGATACATTTACAATTAAGTGCCACGGCAGCGGCGGACAGTCATTTGGTGCCTTTATTCCAAAGGGACTTACACTTGAACTTGTAGGCGACAGCAACGACTACTTCGGTAAGGGCCTCTCAGGCGGTAAGCTGGTAGTTTATCCGCCAAGCGACGCTAAGTTTAAGGCAGAGGACAACATTATTATAGGTAATGTTGCACTGTACGGTGCTACAAGCGGTAAGGCGTTTATTAACGGTGTAGCCGGCGAGCGTTTCTGCGTGCGTAACTCCGGTGCAATAGCTGTTGTAGAGGGCGTGGGCGACCACGGCTGTGAATATATGACAGGCGGTAGAGTTGCAGTGCTGGGTGCAACAGGCAAAAACTTTGCAGCCGGTATGAGCGGCGGTATAGCATATGTGCTTGACGAGCATTCAACGCTGTACAAGCGCCTTAACAAGGCTATGGTTTCTGTTGAGGAATTAACTAATAAATACGATGTTCTGGAGCTAAAGGAAATGATTCAGGAGCATGTTGAAGCAACAGGCTCGCAACGAGGCAAGGATATTTTAGCAAGCTTTAATGACTATGTTCCTAAGTTCAAGAAGATTATTCCATATGACTACAAGCGTATGCTTAATACCATTGTACAAATGGAAGAAAAGGGCTTAAGCAGCGAGCAGGCAACAATAGAGGCGTTCTACGCTAACACAAGAAGGTAAGGGGGAGAAGAAAATGGGAAAACCAACTGGATTTATGGAATTTGAAAGAGTAAACTGTCATGCTTCTTCGCCAAAGAGCAGAATTAAAAACTATAACGAATTTCACGACTTTTTGTCTGCTGAGCAGCGTGCTCAGCAGGCGGCAAGATGTATGGACTGCGGTGTTCCGTTCTGTCAGGCAGGTCAGCCAATAAAGGGTATGGTTTCCGGCTGCCCTCTTAACAACCTGATACCGGAGTGGAACAACCTTGTATATTTGGGAAATTACGAAGCGGCATTTGCCCGCCTGCAAAAAACAAACTGCTTCCCTGAGTTTACAGGCAGAGTATGTCCTGCATTGTGCGAGGCGGCCTGTACCTGCGGATTAAACGGCGACCCTGTTACCTGTAAGGCAAACGAGCTTGCTATTATCGAAACAGCCTACAAGGAGGGCTATATTAAGCCGCAGCCGCCAAAGGTTCGCACAAACAAAAGAATAGCTGTTATAGGCTCAGGTCCTTCCGGACTTGCGGCAGCATTTATGCTGAACAGGCGTGGACACAATGTAACTGTTTTTGAGCGTGCCGACCGTTTAGGCGGACTGCTTATGTACGGTATTCCTAATATGAAGCTTGAAAAGCATGTTATAGAACGCAGAATAAGGCTTATGAAGGAGGAGGGCGTCAGGTTTGTTACAAATGCAAATGTTGGTGAAAACTACGACGCTAAAGAAATCCTGAAGAATTACGACGCTGTAGTTCTTGCCTGCGGTGCGTCAAATCCAAGAGATATTAAGGCACCGGGCAGAGAAGCAAAGGGTATATTTTTTGCAGTAGACTTTTTAGCTGCTACAACAAAGAGCCTGTTGGACTCTAACCTTACAAACGGTAAGTATGTTTCAGCCAAGGGCAAAAAGGTTGTTGTTATTGGCGGCGGTGATACAGGCAACGACTGCGTAGGTACGGCTATTCGTCACGGCTGTGCGTCTGTAGTACAGCTGGAAATGATGCCTAAGCTTCCTGAAAAGCGAGCAGAAAACAACCAGTGGCCGGAGTGGCCAAGAGTGCTGAAAACCGATTATGGTCAAGAAGAGGCTATAGAGGTGTTCGGTAGCGACCCACGAATGTACCAGACAACTGTTAAGGAATTTGTTAAGGATACAAAGGGCAACCTAAAAAAGCTTATCTGCGTAAAGCTTGAACCAAAGCAGGACAAGAAAACGGGCAGAATGATGATGGTACCTGTAAAGGACAGCGAGTTTGAGCTTGAGGCCGATTTAGTTCTTATTGCAGCAGGCTTTTTGGGAACACAAAGCTATGTTGCAGACGCATTTGGCGTAAAGCTGAACGCCAGAACAAATGTTGAAACAGCAGCAGGCTCTTATGCCACAAATGTACCAAATGTATTTGCTGCCGGTGATATGCACCGTGGACAGTCTTTGGTAGTATGGGCCATAAGGGAAGGCCGAGAGGCTGCCAAAGCAGTAGATACTAAGCTTATGGGCTACTCAAATATGTAACTGTATACAAGCTTGTAATTGCTTAAATATATAGCTGTTGGATGAAAACTTCCTATATATAATGTATAAAAAATATCCGCCCTTTAGGAGTAGATACCTAGTTCCTACTCCCAAGGGGCGGTTTGGCGTTTATAGCCTTTTAGCTTAAACAGATATATGCCTTATAAGGCTTTTGCTCCGGTGGTAATTCCACTGCTGACATAAGGCTTTGCTTTTAGGCTTGCTTAACTTCAACATAGGGCTTTTAATTTTAGGCTTAACCGATTATTCATATAGGCTAAATCTTTACAATAAATAATTATCGGCAAATACTGAGAATAAATGGTACAAAAACCAAAAAACCGCTTTCGTAAGAAAACGGTTTTTGATATGGTGGGAGATGGTGGATTCGAACCACCGAAGGCTTAGCCAGCAGATTTACAGTCTGTCCCCTTTGGCCACTCGGGAAATCTCCCATATTAAATTGGAGCTGGTGGACGGACTCGAACCCCCGACCTGCTGATTACAAATCAGCTGCTCTACCAACTGAG
>ERZ857785.571-NODE-571-length-48021-cov-8.493120_pt1 | contig 48021 bp, 47 predicted proteins | sample MGYA00519763_ERZ857785 | MGnify/ENA primary metagenome ERZ857785 (study PRJEB31778, sample SAMEA3449365) | human gut metagenome | biome: human gut; feature: human-associated habitat; material: faeces | place: United Kingdom | collected 2010/2012 ...
TTATATCTTCTAAGTTTACTGTATCAATTATAAATTCCATTTTCTTTTCTCCTATAATGTTTGTTCAGTTCTTCCAATAATATCATCTTGTGTTGCTTTTGATAACACATTAAAGAATGCGGAATAGCCAGCAACACGAACAATTAAATCTTTATGCTTTTCAGGATGTGCTTGGGCATCTAATAATGTTTCTTTAGAAACAACATTGTATTGAACATGATAACCTTTTAATCGATTGAAGAAGGTTTTAATCAACATTTCAATCTTTTCTTTATTTTCTTCTTTCGATAATAACTGAGGTGTTACCTTTTGATTTAATAAAACACCACCAGTAATTTCATGTGTTGGTAATTTAGAAACAGATTTAAACACAGCAGTTGGTCCTTTTTTATCCATCGCATGAGCTGGTGAACATCCCTCAGCAAGAGGTGTATGTGCTTTTCTTCCATCTGGAGTAGCCATTGTGCCATAGCCTTGTCCAACGTTGGCAGAAATACTTGAAGTACCAGCATAACGAATCCCACCGATTGGACCTCTTCCATAACGAGTATTTGGATATTTTTTCATTTCATCAATATAAATATTATAAACATCAACTACTAATTGATCGACTTCATCAATATCATTACCATACTTAGGTGCATCATTAATTAACATTTCTTGAATTCTTTGACTTTCTTCACTTGTATAATCATCTAAAATAGCATTCCATAATTCTTCAGGTGTGATTTTTCTTTCTTCAAAGACAAGTTTTTTAATAGCTGCAAGACTATCTGCCATATTCGCAATTCCTACTTGTAACCCTGAAATAAAATCATAAACAGCGCCACCTTCTTTGATTGTTTTTCCACGACCAATACAATCTTCTGTCAAGGCTGAACATAAAACATCAGGAACATCTCTTTCAAGTGCTAAATCAATCGCATTTTCAACAATCACTGACATACGTGTCAAATGACGCATTCCTTTTTCAATCGCTTTAAAGAGTTCATCATAAGATGTCATATCTTTAAAGTAACCACTACCTTCAAAGAATCGTTTTCCAGAAGTCATATCTACCCCATCATTCATTGCCATTAATAAAATACGTGGGAAGTTCATATAAGACATCCCTGTACAACGATAACCCCATTTACCAGGAACTGCTGTTTCAACACAACCAATCGCTGAATAGTTATATGCATCTTCTTCTTTGACACCCTTTTCAATAAATGATGGAATAATGATTTCGTCATTATTGAATGCAGGCATTCCTATACCAAGTTTCATAACTTCAATAGCTTCATCCAAAAAAGCTTTTGGCATATTTTTATGATATCGCACTGTTAAGTTTGGTTGTGGTAAACGTGTTTGGGCAACTGATTTTAATACTAAATATGAAAGTTCATTCGTTGCATCTTTTTTATCAGGTGTTTGTCCACCAATGGTTACATTTTGATACATTGGGCTTCCGGCACTTGAAAAAGTATGGGCTTGTGAACGCACCTTATTGATTGTTAGAGTTTTGATCCATAAGTTATCTAATAATTCAATAGCTTGTTCTTCTGTTATATTATGAAGATCTTTATCATGTTTATAGTAAGGATAAATGTATTGATCAAAACGTCCATAAGATAAAGAATGCCCATTCGATTCAATTTGTAGAATTAATTGAATAAACCATGTTGATTGAATCGCTTCATAGAAAGTTTCTGCTTTTTCATAAGGAACTTTCTTACAAATACGTGCAATTTCTTCTAATTCTTCTTTTCGTTTCCCATCAGTACTTTCTGCAAGTTCTAAAGCAAGATCACTGTAACGTCTTGCAAATGTTTTAACTGCATCAATGACAATTAAAACAGCTTTATAAAATTGATATTTATCAATATTTTCAGGCATACATAAATCAAGTTTTTCTTTTAAATCTTTAACTCTTTCTTCATATCCTTTTAAACCTTTTTGTAAAACTTGTTGATAATCTACCGCTAAATGCGCATCTCCAGAATTAAGCTTCCCTTCCATTCCAAAGAAACCTGTTTCCATATAAACACTCACTTCATCTGGAAGCAAAGCGCCTCCTTTACTTCTTAAATTATTATTTTCCCAAAATGCTGCAATAGATCTTAATTCATCTTTTGTTTCTTCAGTAATATAGAAAATATCTCCATCTCTTTTTTCAAATAGATCAAGTTCATTCATCACAAATTCCATTGTATATTCTGGAAAGATGGGTGCATCTCTATTTGATGAAGCTTGATTTCCTACAATCAAAGTATCTTCTTCAATATAAATAGGCATCTTTTCTAAGATGTTTTTTAACATATACGCTCTTTTCATAATTGGAGGTTCATTTAAATGTTCTTTATATGCCTCTGTCGCAAGGAGTGCTCTTTTTGCACAGATATATGGTTTTTTATCTAAGACTTCTTCTCTAAAATGATTCATTCTTGATGTAAGTTCACCAAAGTGTTCACTATTTTTCATTTTTCTTCCCTCGGCTTTCATTCGTAAGTTTTAAATCTTTCTTTTGCAATTAAATTATATAATAAGCAAAAAATAAGTCAATATTATTTTCATAAATAACCAATTTTGGTTTCATTTGAAACTTATAAAAAGATATGTTAGGATATTAGCGAGGAGAAAAACTATGGAAAAAGGATTAATATTTAATATACAAAAATTTAGTATTCATGATGGTCCAGGTATTCGTACGACCGTTTTCTTTAAAGGCTGTCCTTTAAAATGTAAATGGTGTTCAAATCCTGAATCCCAATTACATAAGCTACAAATACTTTATGACTTTGAAAAATGTGTTCATTGTAAGAAATGTTTACTTAACTGCCCAAAACAAGCAATTACTGAAAAAGAAAACCATATGATCTTTAATCATGATAAATGTATTGGCTGTCTACAATGTGTCAATCATTGTCCAACTAAAGCATTAAGTCATGAAGGATACTTTAAAGAAATCCAAGAAATTGTGGATGTCTGCATGCAAGATATTGATTTTTATGAAGAATCTAATGGTGGTGTAACTATCTCTGGGGGTGAAGGTATGGCACAACCTGAATTTCTAGAAGAGCTTGTTTTATCTCTTAAAGAAAAGAATTTACATGTTGCTATTGAAACAACGGGATATATTCAAAAAGAAACATTTCAAAAATTAGCACCTTTATTTGATCTTTTACTTTTTGATGTAAAACATTATAATCGACTTCAACATTTTGAAGGAACAGGTGTTTATAATGATTTAATTGTTGAAAATCTTCAATGGGCTATTCAACATCAACTTAATGTTTTACCACGCATTCCTGTTATTCCTGATTTTAATGATTCTTTAGAAGATGCTGAAGGAATAAGTGAATTATTAAAAGTATCAAACATTCAAAAGGTACAACTTCTTCCTTTTCATCAATTTGGTGAAAAAAAATATGATTTATTGAATAAAGAATATTCTTTAAAAACTTATCAAGCTTATCATGAAGAAGATTTAAAAGATTACCAACAAGTCTTTTTAAATAAAGGTATTGATTGTTTCTTTTAAGTATTTAAAAAGCTATCAACGAGGATAGCTTTTATTATTTTTATACTTAATACTTGTATCATATAAAATATTTAATACAAGCTGTGAATTATTAAAAACACTTTTATTTTTAGTATGCTTTTTCACATTTAAAATATCTTTTCTTTCTAAATTTTTCATATACTCTCTCCTGTTTTAGAAATAATCATTCATCATTAAGAGTATATTAAAATTTATTTAAAATATTTGTCATTATTTATTTCACAATTCCGCCTTGTATAAATCCTTCATAAACTTTATATGTTTGATAATATATTTCTTCAACACCCTGAAAAAAATCAATTTTTCCTTGAATACGCAACAAGTAAAGATACTCCCCTTTTTGATAAAATAAAGGACCTCTAAAAGACAATTCTTCATCAACTTGTAATAAAGCTTCTTTTAAAAAATCACCATTAAAGTTTTCCTCTATAACCCTTCCATAGTAATTCATAGACCAACATGGTTTTTCATCTTTATAAACAATTTCTTGTCCACTAAAATTTTCCGCACCAAAGAAGGAATCTAAATAAGTATAATTATTCTCTTGATATGAATAATCATGAGACTCTTTTCTTGAAGAATTGACTTTATTTGTTTTATTTGCATACGTTGCCTTTTTGGCTTTTACAAGAAAGCATGCAAGTTCACTTATTTCAATTTTATGAGTTTCTAATGTTAAACAATCATCTTCTTTAACTAAATAATCTATTGAAACACCAAAAAGATTTGAAAGTTTTATTAAATACTCAATATTAGGATAAATAGTTCCTGTTTCCCATTTTGTAACTGTTTGTCTTGAAACATTTAATTGATATGCTAGTTCTTCTTGCGTAAGCATGTTTTTCTTTCTATAATACACTATCTTTTCATTAAGCATTACTGTCACCTCCTAGAAAAATTATAACATTCTTACTTCTTATCACCAGCAACTTTCCTTTACATTTTTGCTACAAAAAATCCCAAGGAAACCTTAGGATCAAACTTTCTCAACTTGTATATGTTTTTCTTTAAAATATTCTTCAACTTCTTGAGGAATTCCTTGATCTGTATAAATACATGATACTTGATGTAAATCAATTAAATTAGAGACTCCTTTTTGATGAAACTTATCTGATTCAGTAACAATAATAACATGACTTGCTTGTCTTGCCATATCTTTAACAGCTTCACAACGCATATAATCATTTCCTGTAAATCCTGTATCAATACTAAAACCATCTGTTCCAATAAAGAGTTTATCCACAAAAAATGCTTCTGCACATTTTCTCATCATTGGTCCTACCATCACTTGAGATTCATGTTGATATTCTCCACCTAATAAAATAATTTTAATAGCTGTATGTTTACGAATATAATCTGCAATAAATGCAGAATTGGTAATCAGTGTGACATCTTTTTTTGTCTTTGCAATTTCTAAGGCTACTAGAGCACAACATGAACCTGATTCAATCATAATTGTTTCACCATGTTGAATCGATTCTACTGCTTTTTTAGCTACTTTTTGTTTTTGTTCATAATGATAAGCAAGACGAATATTCATATCATCACTTTTATTAAGAGTAGCATACCCATGTTCTCTAATTAACATACCACTTTCTGAAAGAGCATCTAAATCTTTACGAATTGTAACTTGTGAAACTCCTAGTAATTCAGAAAGTTTTGTAACTTCTACTTTTTTATTTTGTGTGAGTAATTCTAAAATCTTTGTTTGTCGTTTATTCATAAAATAATCCTTTCATTAATAAGAATATCTACTTTTATTTGAAAGCAAGGATTTTATTAAAAAAGAGGCCTTGCCTCTTAGTTATTATAATCATCTTCGATTGTACTATCTACATCGTCTTCTACTTCTTCAGATTCTTCATCTTCGTCAGTATAGATGTCATTCATATCGATGTGTACTTCATCAAATTTATGACGAGAACGTAAATCCCAGTTGTTTTCACCAATTGTAATGAAACGTCCATCTAAAGTAATGTTTGTATAGAATAAAGATTCTTTTTCATCTTTTTCTTCTTCATCAAAACCTTTTACTTCACTTACTTCTTGCCATAATTTATAGAAATTAACTGCTTTTTTCTTTTTAGACATTAATTCATAAGCGACATCAACCATTGATCTATTTTTATCCATCTTTATCTCTCCTTACATTTTTTCAGGTGCTTCAACACCAATTAAGTTTAATGCATTTTTTAATGTAATACGTGTTGCTTCTACTAAAGCTAAACGTTGCATTGATAATTCAATATTTTCTTTATCTATTACATAACAATCATTATAGAAACTATGGAATAATTGTGCAAGTCTTTGAATATAATTTGCGATTTTATGTGGACTTCTTGATTTTGCACTATCCGCAATTTCATTTCTAAATTCATTAATATGTTTTAATAAAGCCATTTCTTTATCATTTATAAGTAATTCAAAATGATCTGCAATTGTAATATCATTTTCTTTAGCTTGTCTTAAAATTGAACACATTCTTGCATGAGCATATTGTGCATAATAAACAGGGTTATCATTTGATTTAGATTTAGCTAATGTTAAATCAAAATCATAAGGTGTATTGGCTGCTTTAGCGGCAAAGAAATAACGAGTTGCATCAACACCAATATCATCAATTAAATCTTTAATAGTGATTGCATTTCCTGTACGTTTAGACATTTTAACAACTTCACCATTTTCCATCATTCTTACCATTTGTAGAATATCAATATTTAATTGATCACTATTATAACCTAAAGCTTGAATAGCAGCTTTCATACGATTGATATAACCATGATGATCTGCTCCTAATAAATCTACTAAATATTCATAACCTCTATCTAATTTATTTAAATGATAAGCAATATCAGGAGTTAAATAAGTATAACTTCCATCAGATTTAATTAAGACACGGTCTTTATCATCTCCAAATTCAGTTGATTTAAACCATAAAGCCCCATCTTGTTCATAAGTAAATCCTTTTTCTTTTAATTTTTCAATTGTAGGAACTACTTTATTTTCTTCATATAAAGAAGTTTCAGAGAACCAAACATCATGATGAACTCTAAATTCCGCTAAAATATCTTTAATTTTTTGTAATTCAAATTTAGTTCCTTCTTTTCTAAAGAAAGCAATCATTTCATCATGATCTGCATTTAAATATTTATCGCCAACTTCTTCTTTGATTTTAACAGCGATATCTTTAATATCTTGACCATGATATCCATCTTCAGGTAATTCAAAATCTAAACCAAAAGCTTCTCTATATCTTGCATATAAAGATAAAGCTAAATTATAAATTTGATTTCCTGCATCATTAATATAATATTCTCTTGTAACATCATATCCTGCAGCTGACATAATACGACAAATACTATCTCCTACTGCTGCCCCTTTAGCATGTCCTAAATGTAAATCTCCTGTTGGATTGGCAGAAACGAATTCAACATTATATTTAATTCCTTTTCCTGCATCACTTTTTCCATAATCATCTTTTTCTGCTAATACTTCTTTAATAATAGAAGTTAAAGCATCTTTTTTCATAAACATATTGATGAATCCTGGACCAGCAATTTCAATAGAATCGATATTTGCTTCCTCTTTATCAATTGCTTCGATTAATTGTTCTGCAATCATTCTTGGATTCTTTCTAAGTAATCTTGTAAGTTGCATAGCGATATTTGTTGAATAATCACCATGACTTTTTTCTTTTGGTATTTCTATTGTGATTTGATCTATTTCATAATCTTCTACAAAATTGCATTTAACCATTGCTTTTTTTAGTGCTTCTTTCAATGCAATTTCAATTTTATTTACAGCCATTTTTTACCTCCTTAAAAAAGATATTTAATCGTTTATACGTTACCATTAAGAGTGCATAAAGTCAATGTTTTTTACCTAAAGTAATGGAGCAATTACACGTAAAATTGCTTCAAACCAACCCATAAATTTACCAGTTACAACTTCATCCAAGGTAATTTCATGAGACTTTTCTACTGTCGCTAAAAAATCTTCCTTAATATCTTTTAATATTTTATTGTTATATAAATAAATTCCATTTTCAAAATGAAGATATAAACTACGATAATCTAAATTAATTGTCCCTACTGTTGCACATTTATCATCCACTAAAAAGTTTTTAGCGTGAATAAATCCAGGAGTATATTCATAAATACGAATACCATGTTTGATCAATGTTTGATAATATGAACGTGTAACTCTAAAAACAATTTTTTTATCTGGTATTCCTGGTGTAATGATGCGTACGTCGACTCCTCTTTTAGCAGCATTAATCAATGCTGTTTGTAAGTTATCATCTAAGATCAAATAAGGTGTTGTAATATATAAATAATCATACGCTTGATTGATCATGTTTAAATAAACATTTTCACCTACATTTTCATCATCTAAAGGAGAATCTCCATAAGGAGTTACATAGCCATCTACCTCAAATTTTTGATGAGAGCGCACATAATACTTTTCATAATCTTCTTCTGTATTTCTTGCTACATTCCATGATTCTAAAAACATCTTCGTAAGCGAATTAACAGCAGGACCATGAATCATTAACCCAGAATCCTTCCAATGCCCATATTTAACTCTTTGATTAATATATTCATCCGCTAAATTAAATCCACCACTAAAGCCTATTTCACCATCAATCACCACGATCTTTTTATGATCACGGTTATTCATCGCTAAAGATAAAATAGGTATAAAAGGATTAAATGCCACACTCTTTATGCCCATTTTTTCAAGTTGACGATCATAATGACGAGGCAACATCGTAAGTGATCCTACATCATCATACATAAATCTCACTTCTACACCTTCTTTAACTTTCTCTTTAAGAATATCTAAAACACTTTTCAACATTTTTCCTTCATCAACAATAAAAAATTGCATAAAAATGAATTTTTTCGCATTTCTTAAAGATTCCAATAAAGGTTCAAAAGCATCATCACCTAATGAAAAATATTTAAGATCTTGTCCATAATAAGTAGGATATCTTTGTTGATTTAAATAATTCATTTGTCCTTTAATATAAGGATCAGCTACTTCTTCTATAATATCATTTTCAATAATACGTTGATTCTTTATTTGTTTTAAAAAAGCAAATTGTAACCTTTGACTTGGTTTTTTATCTCCTAAAAATACATAAAGAACACCACCTACAAAAGGTACAGCAGCTATTAAAACAAGCCAGGTAATCTTATAAGCACTTGCATCATCCTTATTTATAATATATAAAGCAGCAAGAACGCTAATAAGCTTGAACAAATAGACAAAAAATCTAGATGATCTATGAATCGTCAAAAAGGCAACAAAAACAATAATTAATTGAATTAAAATCAATAAACCTGAAAATAATATTTTATTCGTTAATAACTTCTTAGATTGCTTCATTTTCTTCTCCATAAAAATCATATTTCATCATCACGTAAACTTCACTTAATTGTTGATGCTCATCACTTAAAATATACTTCACTTTTAAATAACGATCATGTTCCATTGTAATAAGTTCTGTAAAGAGTTCTATCATCCCATAATCTGTATGATAATGATTTCCTATCTTTCTATGATAAGAAAGATTTAATAAAGAAGGTCCATTAGCTAATGTCATTTCTTTACCTTTTAAAATAATTTCTATCTTTTGATCATTGTTATAGAAAGTAAATTTCTCTTTATCAAATCCTTTTTCATAGATTCCATCACTTTTAAATTGAACTGTTTCATGATGATCATCATATTTAAATATACTCTTATAATTTACTTTAATATTCTTTTTCATTCTATCACCGTGCATATTATAACATAAAATGGCAAGAATAAAATCGGTGATAAAATGAGACAGTTTATAAAAAGAATTCTTTATTGTTTTATATTTTTCTTCACATTTCTTTTATTGATGTATGTTATTGCCTTTTGTGTAGGAAAACCTGAACTTAATAAAGATCGTTACATAAAGCTTTATGATGATCAAAATAAGATTTTTTATCAAAGTGTCAATAATTATAGTGGGCAATATGTTTCAATTGATGATGTTAGTCCTTATTTTTTAAAAGCAATTGTTGCTATTGAAGATAAACGTTTTTATAGTCATCATGGGTTTGATTATGTCGGAATTTCCCGGGCAATAAAAACAAATGTCCTAAAAAGGAAAACTTCTCAAGGTGCTAGCACAATAACCCAACAATACGCTCGTCTTCTTTATTTAACAAATGAAAAGACTTGGTCTCGTAAAGTAAAAGAAGCTTTTTTTACTTTACAATTAGAAACGCATTTATCAAAAAAGGAAATTTTAGAAGGTTATATCAATAATGTCTATTTTGGACATGGAATTTATGGCATTGAAAATGCTTCCCAGTATTTCTATGGTAAAAAAGCAAAAGAATTGACTTTAAATGAAGCAAGCATGTTAGCAGGGGTTGTCAATGGTCCCCAATATTATTCACCAATTTTAAACAAAGAAAGAGCTAAACAAAGACAAAATCTTGTTTTAAAAGCTATGTATGATAATCAAATGATTACTCAAAGTATTTTAGAGGCCACTCAAAAACAAACTCTTAATTTAGCAAGTGAACATTCACTTAATGAAAATATGTCTACTTATTATTATAAGGATACTGTTTTAGAAGAATTAGAGGAATTAGGTTTTTATAATAATCAATATTTAAATAAAGGATTAAATATTTATACTTCTTTTAACAGTGAATATCAAAATACTTTAAATGATCTTATTAAAGAAAAGAAAATACAAGGTGATCTACAATGCGCTTTTACGGTTGCAAATCCTAAAACCAATCAATTACAAGCCTTGATTGGTGGTAAAGATTACGCTAATTCTCAATATAATCGTGCAATACATGCTTCTAGACAAATAGGAAGTACAGTGAAACCTTTTCTCTATTATTTAGCCTTAGAAAACGGATTTAACCCCTCTACACGTTTTCTATGCGAACCAACGACCTTTAAATTAAGTAACAATACAACTTACTCTCCTGCTAATTTTCATCAAAAATATGCTTATCAAGAAATCACACTTGCTCAAGCTATTGCTGTCAGCGATAATATTTATGCTGTAAAAACACATTTATTTTTAGGTACAGAAAATCTTAGAGATTTTCTTAAATCCTATGGAATCAACGCTAAAAACAACGCCTCTTTAGCACTTGGAACAGTTAATACAAACATTTATAATCTTTCAAATATCTACTGTAATATTGCTTCTGGTGGTAAATATCAACATCTTTATACCATTGAAAAAATCGTTGATCATCAAGGGAAAACTATTTATCAACATAAAAATCAAAGAATTCAAAATTTGAACAAAGAAAGCTGTTTAATCCTCAATCAATTATTAACAGGAACCTTTAATAAACAATTTTCAACTTATTTAAATGCAACAATGGAAAATTATCAAACCAAATATAAAGTTGCCTGTAAAACAGGAAGTACAGATTATGATAATTTGATTGTTGCTTATAATCCTAATATCCTCATTAATGGTTGGGTAGGCTATGATGATAATCGAAAAATAGAAAACAGTCAGGAAAAAGTACTTGCTAAAGAAGTGGCGATTAATTTTTTAAATAAAGAAATCAAAAAAGAAAGTTGGTATAAATTAACATCTAAATTAAATGCTATCGCTATTAATCCTATCTATGGAAATATTGATGAAACAGGGATTGTTTATTGGTTTAGAAAAGGGAGTCCTTGATATCTTGTTCATTATCCTATAGAATGGATATGGTGATGAAAATGTTTAAAAATTCTTTTTGGGGAATATTAAAAAAAGGTTATTGGGATAGTGAAAATACAGATGAAGTTTTTGAACCAATTATTAATTTTTTAGTAAATCATAAAGATCAATATATTTTTGATTTTCATGATTTAATGTCTGAATTTCTATATGAATTAGATCGTAAAGAAATCTACGAACATAGTATCAATCAAGAACAATTTAATGAGGAAGATTTCTTAAATCAAAGAGCTTATGTTCTTACAAATGGTAATAAATATTATCATGATATCATTTCCCTCATTAAACCACTAGATGGTGAATTAAAATGTCCACAGCTTTTAACGCTTCCAGCAAAAGCTTGGTCTATCAAAAACAACAAATCTATTGAAAAATATCCACATACACCTAAATATAATATTCAAACAAAAAGCAATACCAAATATTGGTAAAAAAAGAGGATTTTTGAAATCCTCTTTTTAGATACTTCATTATATATAGACATTATTAAAGAATTTGGAGTGCTTGGTGTATGAGATGTGTATTTCTTTAACTTTTAATCGCAACAATCATATCTTGTCTATACATATTAAATGTACCATGTATAGACATGAATATCAATCGTTTTATAAAAAAAGAGAAGAATTTCTTCTTCCCTAAATAACATCATATCCTACTTGTTTGACAGCAGATATAATCACTTGATCATCAACATCTCGATCATAGACAACATGTGCTTCTTCTTTTTTTAAGTTCACTTGTGAACTTACGCCTTCAATAGCATTAATTGCACGTGTTACATTAGCCACACAATGTTGACAAGTCATACCTTTAATTTTAAATACTTTTTCTTTAATAATTGGATTGTCTAATTTTTTATCTTCTAAAGCTTGATAGATTTCTCCACCACCGCCACAACAAGAACTTTCACCCTTCATGTGTTTTCTTGTTGATTTTAAAGCAATACCAACAACCACCACTAATATAAGAACGATAATAACATTAGCCATAATTACCTCCTGTTATTTTCTTTTCTTCTTAATTTTTTGAACAAGTGTGTAAATAGAAACACCTATTAAATAAATAACAAGTACTCCTAAAAACATATAGAAAGTCGAACCACTAACATTACCCATGATTATGTCTCTCTTTCATTTTCTTTTGATCTCTATAATAATCATCTAAAGGAGATGAACATTGACTACACCCTGCACAAATACCACTACACTTATGTCCATCTTTCTTTCTAAAGAAATGTGTATAGATGACCCATGCACAATAGGCAACAATTAATAAAACAATAATCACATTAGCCATAATAATACCTCCTTTAATTTATAAAAATCCGGAGTAATTCCGGATTTTTATTATGCTTCAACTGATCTTGTAGAATAAACTTTTTGATCTTTATATGGATCAGGTCTAAATAACATATATAACATGAATGCAAGAACAACGAATGCAACAACTGTCCAGAATCCAAATGTTCCATATAATACTAATGAACCAATTTGATATACCATTAATGAAACAGCGTAAGCAAATACGTTTTGGAAGATAATTGCAAACCAGAACCATCTTCTATCATTCAATTCGTTAGCCATTGTTGAAATAGCAGCTAAACATGGTGAATCTAATAAGTTAAAGATTAAGAATGATAATGCAGCCATTGCAGTTGGGAACCATTGAGCTACACCAGCAGCAACGTTAACAGCATCTTCAGTATCTCCAGCAACATTAGCTAATACACCCATTGTAGAAACGATTGCTTCTTTAGCTGAGAATCCAGTTAATGATGAAGCAACTGATTGCCAGTTACCAAATCCAAGTGGAGCAAAGATTGGAGCAATAACATTACCAATAACAGCGATTAAACTATTAGCAGTATCATCAACCATACCGAATGATCCACCTTCAAATCCAAATGTAGATAAGAACCAAATAATGATACAAGCAACAACTAAAATTGTACCAGCTTTAATTAAGAATGCTTTTAATCTTTCCCATACGTGTAATAATACAGTTTTAACACTAGGAATATGATATTCTGGTAATTCCATTACGAATGGAGCAGGTTTACCAGAGAATGGTTTTGTTTTCTTTAAGATAATAGCAGAAACTAATACAGCAACAATACCTAAGAAATACATTGCAGGAGCAATCATTCCTCCAGCTTCCCAACCAGCAACTTTACCAGCCATAACTCCACCTAATAAAGCGATAACAGGTAATTTTGCACCACAAGGAATAAATGTAGCAGTCATAATAGTTAAACGTCTATCATTATCTTGTTCGATTGTTTTAGATGCCATAATAGCAGGAACACCACAACCAGAACCAATTAATAATGGAATAAAGCTTTTTCCAGATAAACCGAAATATCTAAATACTCTATCCATGACGAATGCAATACGAACCATGTAACCACAATCTTCTAAAATTGATAAGAATAAGAATAAGATTGCCATTTGAGGTGCAAATCCGATAACTGCACCAACACCACCGATGATACCATCAACGATAACAGCAGATAATAAACCACTTGCTCCAACTGAACTTAAGAATCCAGATACAGCATCTTGAATAGCTACAACAAAGACATCATTTGTCCAGTCAGTAACGAATGTCCCAACAGTTGTAACTGAAATATAGTAAACAATATACATGATTAATAAGAAAATAGGAATTCCTAAGAATCTGTTTGTTACAATTTTATCAATTTTGTCAGAAATTGTTAATTTTTCTTTTGGTTTTTCAACAGTTGTTGAAATTTTTTTTTGAATATAAGTATAACGACCATCAGTAACAATACTTTCCATATCGTCATCTAATTCAGTTTCTAAATCTTTTCTTAATGCATCAATAGTAGTTTTAGCTTGAGCATCTAAAACAATATGATTCATTACTTTTTCATCATTTTCTAAAACTTTAACAGCATACCATCTTTTTTTGTTAGCAGCAATTGTTTCAGATAAAGCAGGAACAACAGTATCAATTGCTTTTTCAAGTTTTTCACTGAAAATAGCTCCTGGTAATTGATGTTCGCTTTGTTTAGCAACTTTAACAGCTTCAGCAATTAATTCTTTTAAACCTGTTCCTTTTAAAGCAGAAGTTTCAATAATAGGACATCCTAATACCATTGATAAACGTTTAGTGTCAATTTTTAAACCTCTTTTTTCAATTAAGTCCGCCATATTTAAAGCAACAACTACTGGAACCCCAGTTTCAATTAATTGAGTTGTTAAATATAAATTTCTTTCAATATTAGTAGCGTCAACTAAGTCAATAATGACGTCAGGATCTTCATTTAAAAGAAAATCACGGCTGACAACTTCTTCTAATGTATAAGGAGATAAAGAATAAATACCTGGTAAGTCAACAACAGTAATATTATCTTCTTTGTTTCCTTTTACTTTTCCTTCCTTCTTTTCTACAGTAACACCTGGCCAGTTACCAACATATTGATTAGCACCTGTTAATGCGTTAAACATTGTTGTTTTACCACAGTTAGGGTTACCTGCAAGCGCAAATTTAATATTCATTTTTAACTTTCCCCCTCCGTTATTCAACTTCAACACATTGTGCATCGTTTTTTCTAACTGATAATTCATAACCTCTTACAGTAATTTCAACAGGATCTCCAAGAGGAGCAACTTTTCTAATATATAATTCTACCCCTTTAGTGATACCCATATCCATAATACGTCTTTTGTAAGCTCCATCACCTTCAATTTTCTTAACAGTGACAGTGCTACCAACTTCTACTTCATTAAGTTTCACAACACTTCCCCCTTTTCTACACCATGATACGTTTTGCCATATCTTCATTAATAGCAACGCGAGAATTCTTGATATTAACAATCACATTTCCCCCGATTGCCGAAACAACAGAAACTTCAGCACCAACAACAAAACCAAGATTATTTAAAAATCTTCTCGTTTCTTCGTTCCCACCAATTCTTTTGATTTTACCGGTTTCTCCTATGTTTAACATTGTTAACGGCATCTTACTTACCTCCTCAAGAATTTGTCCTCACTAACCACATTAGGTTATGCTAATTTGATTAGTATTTGCTAACTATAAGACATAAAATATAGTTAGACTTCTCTAACTTCAAATAGAGTATACTTCATTTTAAAATAGATGTCAACCCTCTTTCAACAATTTACAACGTGCTTATTCATTGCTTATCTCGGTTAAAATATGATATAATACAGTAAGAGGTGATGCGCATGAATTTACAAGAATCAGGAGAAATGTATTTAGAAACGATTCTCGTCTTATCGAAAAAGAATAAAGATGTTCGTTCTATTGATATTGCAAGAGAACTTAATTATTCCAAACCGAGTGTTTCTCGTGCTATTGGTTTATTAAAAAAAGATGAATATATTATCGTAGATAGTAAAGGTTATATCGAATTAACTGATAAAGGTGCCGAAGTAGCAAACACAATTTATGATCGTCATGACACATTATCTTCATTTTTTGAAAGTATTGGTGTTTCCCACGATACCGCTGTTAATGATGCATGCCGTATTGAACATGTTATTTCTACTGAAACAATGAATAAAATCAAAGAACACATGAAACAAAAATAACTCTTCCTAGGAAGAGTTTTTATTTTATAAACAAAAAAAGGTAAGTGATCTTACCAAACTTTTGCTTCCCTTAATAATCTTATGATAGGAAAAAGGATTTGGCTAATTTAAGTTAAATAATCATAAGACAATTAAACGAATAGTATTGCAGCAACGATGACACTAATTTGTAAAGCAAGAGCCATCAAGCTGCGCTTGAATTTCTTTTTCATAGCTCTTCAACCTTTCTGTGGGTTATCCCTCGCTAACTACAACTATATGTTAGCATAGGCTAACCTATATGTCAATAAATATTACATACTTTTTTATATTTATTCTTTTTATCATTTATTGAACTAAAATCTTTATAATATATCTTTTCTAAAAAGATTCATGTATAATATTTATAATAAAACTCAATAAAGAAAGAGAGGTGAAAGTATGCCAAGACCTGGAACTAGTGGAGGAGGTCATCGTTCATCTGGAGGACATTCAAGTGGTCGTGTAGGTGGTGGACACCATGTTGGAAGTTCATCAAGGAGACCAACAGGAGGTTCTTCATTTAATAGAGGACCATCTTTTGGAGGTGGCTATCACCATGAACCCCCACCACCAAGACCACCGAGAAGAGGTTATTATGGTTATCGTAGAAATACTTATACACACTCATCGAGTGGCTTAGGAACATTAATTGCCTGTATTATTATTTTTGCAATCATTATTTTTAGCTTTTTTATGATAAGTAATGATCATAGTGATGTTACTTCGACTATTAATCGAGAAAAAATAGAAAATCCAGTTGCTTATGATAATAACTGTATTAAGGATGAACTAGGCTATATCGAAAATCAATCAAAGCTTTCTAAAAATCTTAAAAACTTCTACAATAAAACAGGAATTCAACCTTATATTTATTTAAAAAGTTATGATGAAAGCCTAACAAGTGATAATCAAAAAGATGAATATGCTCAAACATGGTATTCAGAAAACATCGATAATGAAGATACCTTCTTATTTGTTTACTTTGAGGAACAGAACTCTAATGAAATAGGCTATATGGCTTATGTCAATGGTAAACAAGTCACATCGGTAATGGATAGTGAAGCTATTGATATTTTTTGGAATTACATAGATCGTTATTGGACAGACAGTTCATTATCGACTGTAGATGTTTTTACAAAAACATTCGATTCAACAGCTAAAACAATTATGAAAAAATCAACAACCTCTAAAGATATCATTAAAATTATTTGTATTATTGTAGGTATTGTCATTGTGATCGGTGGAATTATTTATATTTTACGTATGAAATTCAAACGTGATAAAGAAAAAGCAAAAGAAACAATTGAAATTTTAAAAACACCTCTTGATAAATCTGATGATTTAAGAGATAAATACTTAAATGAAGAAGGGAAAGAATAATTATGGGAATTTTAACAAGATTTACTGATATTATGAAAAGCAATATTAATGCCTTATTAGACAAATGTGAAGATCCAGCTAAAATGATTGATCAAACATTAAGAGATTTAAGAGAAGATCTTGCTGAAGTCAAAAAAGAAACAGCAAACATTATTGCTGATGCTAAAAGTGCTGATCGACAAGTTAAAGAATGTGAAGAAGAGATCACTAAATATACAACTGCTGCACAAAATGCATTAAAAGCAGGTAATGAAGATGATGCAAGAACATTGATTGCTAAAAAACAACAATATGAAAGCAATCTTGTTTCATACAAAAAAACACAAGAACTCACTCATGCCAATGCTGATAAAATGCGTCAAATGCATGATAAATTAGTAAACGATATCGAAACATTAGAAGCAAGAAGAGATGCTATTAAAGCAACAGTTGCTTCTGCTAAAGCTCAAGAACATATTAATAAAATTGTTTCTGGTGGAGATAAAGCAAAATCTTCTATGGAATCATTTGAACGCTATGAAAAGAAAGCTGAAAAAATGTTAGATGCTGCAACTGCTGAAGCAGAATTAAACGCTCATACAAGTGCTGCTTCTACTCTTGCTGATAAGTATACATCAAACGGTAGTGACGCTTCTGTTGAAGATGAATTAGCTGCTATGAAAGCAAAACTTGGATTATAATAATTGCTTGGAATATACATTTGTATATTCCTTTTTTTGTATTATAATATTTTCGAGGTGAAACCATGAATAAAAATAATTATCATACCCATACCACGAGATGCTATCACGCTAGTGGAAAAGATGAAGAATATGTAAAAGCAGCTATTAAAGCTGGCATCAAAGAATTAGGATTTTCTGATCATACTCCTTGGCATTATGATTCTTCTTTTAAAGCAACAATGCGTATGCCTGAAAGTCAATTAGATGATTATATTGAAAGCATTCGTTATCTTAAAGAAAAATATAAAGATCAAATTTCTATTTTAATTGGATTAGAATGTGAATATTTTGAAAGATATATGCCTTGGCTTGAAAAGATGTTAAAAGATAAACAAATTGATTACATTATTTTAGGAAATCATTACTATCAAACAGATGAACTTCATCAATACTTTGGAAGTCCTGTCAATGAATACTATTTAAAAGCTTATGTAGATCATTGTATTAAAGCAATCGATACAGGTCTTTATAGTTATATAGCTCATCCTGATCTTGTTTACTATGATAAAGATTCAAAACTTTATCAAGAAGAAATGTCACGTTTATGTGCTTATGCTAAAGAAAAAGATATGCCTTTAGAATTTAATCTTTTAGGGTTTATGTCTGGTAGACATTATCCTAATGAATCTTTTTGGAAAATTGCTAGTAAATATCAAAATAAAGCCATCATTGGTTTTGATGCCCATAGCCCTGATGCCCTTTTAAAAGACGATATCTATCAACAAGCCTTCAATTATCTTTCTTCTTTAGATGTTGAACTGATTGATACTATTAAGACATTAAAAAAATAAGGACAATGTCCTTACAAAAAAACTATCAAGAATCTAAAACAGATCTTGATAGTTTTTATTAACAAGTTCAATTGCTTGTTTTCCTGAAATATGTTCAATAGTAATTTCTATACAACAAAGAGCTTTCCATTCTCTTTGTATTTCTTTTTCAACAGTAACTTCATCTTCATTATATTTCAAACCTAATGTTTCAATCGCATGATAGATTTCATCATCTTCTTGTAAGATTCTTGCTTTTCCAAAAAGAATGACACTTCTAAAATAGGTTGTTAATTCTTCTTCAATGACATCTTCTTGATCAATAATACTCATTGATACTTTCGGATTATTCTTAATAGCATCTATTTTATGTCCTTCTTTAGCACCATGAAAATAGATTTTTCCATCTTCATAAACAAAATTCATCGGTACTGAATAAGGATAACCATCATCCCCTGATAAAGCAAGCGTGGCTGTTTTGGCACGTCTTAAAATATCTAAACATTGTTTTTCAGTTAGCTCTTGTTTTTTTCTTCTCATTTTTCTAAACATATCATCACCTATATTTCTAATGTAAAGAATTTATGTAAAATATCTTTTGTTACTTCTCTATTTTCTTTATTCACTAAGATTGTCAGATGATCTCCTAAATGTAAAACGGTATCCCCACGAGGAACAATTTCTTCAATTCCTCGATTAATTGAAATAATGACACATTCTTTCGGTAAGCCTAAATCTTTAATTGGTTGATCTAAACAACATGAACCAAGTTCAATTGAATAATGAAGAATTTCTTTTTCTTCAAGTGAAATTTCATGATTGCCATTTTTGATCATACGGTTTAATAAACTATGATAAATAGGTTCACATCTTAGCATATTTGCTACAATATAGCCGACAAAACTACATACAGCAATTGGTAAAAATTGTGATAAACTACCACACATTTCAGCAATTAAAACAATGCCTGTAATCGGTGCACGAACAATACTTGCAAAAAGTCCTGCCATCGCTACAACTATAAAGTTATTAAAATACATAGCTGGTACACCACAATAAGTTGTAACAACAAGAGCATATCCACAACCTATTAAACTTCCAAGAACTAATAGTGGAAAGAAAATACCTCCAGGAGCTCCTGAACCAAAGGAAATAATCGAAAAGATAAACTTCATCACTAATACTAATAAAACAGAACTTAAAACATAATTTCCTTCATGAAGTAAATCAATAATATGATGTCCTCCACATAAAACATCTGGATAGAAAATCATAAAGCCAGTAGAAATAATTAAAGGAATATAAATCTTTTGATTATTCTTTAAAAAAGTGATTTTATCATAAAGTTTTAATGTAAACATTGTTGTTTTATTATAAAGCACACCTAATAAACCTGCAATAATTCCTAAGATGATTAAAAATCCATATTGACCTAAAGGTAAACTTTCAACAAGTGGAAAATAAAGAGATGGTGTCATCCCAAAAATATTTTTACTAATAAAATCTCCTGTAAGTGAAGCAACCATAACAGTTACTAAGGCAAGTGGTGAAAAGTTTTTATGAATTTCTTCTAAGGCAAACAAGACACCAGCTAATGGTGCATTAAATGCAGCCGAAAGCCCTGCTGCTGCCCCACATGTCAAAAGATACTTTTCTTCTAATTTCATTCTTTTAAATACAGAAGCTAGTCCTTTTCCAATCATAGCTCCTAGTTGAATACTTGGCCCTTCTCTACCAAGAGATAAACCACCAACTATTGAAAGTGTTCCTGCTATCATTTTAGCAAAGATGACCTTATACCATTTTTCGTCTATTTGATCAATCATTTCAGCTTCTACCTGTGGAATTCCACTTCCTGAAATATAAGATTCATATTTTAATAATTTAGAAATAATAAAACCAATCATTAAAATACAAATGATCCATAAACATAAATGAAGTGTATTGTTTTTAATATAATCGACAACAAAATAGGCAATCTTTTCACCATAAGATAACATCAATCTATAAATAACTGCCACAACCCCTGCTAATATACCAACAATAAATCCTTCTAATAAAACAATATTATCAAAACGGCTTTTTGAACTTAAAAAACGAACAATTGAAAATTCTTTCCTTTCCATAACTCTCCCCCAATTCGTTTTTCATTATATCACTTTATTTAAAAAAAAAGAAACTGTACAATGATTTCTGTATGGTTAATGAATATAGTTTTTCATAATAATACAATAAGCACCTAATAAGCTTAACCCTATTAATCCCATATAGACCATATACTTGGTATTATCGCCTGTTTTTACTTTTGTATTTGTATTTTCTTTTTTCGTTTCTTGTGATGTTTCTATTTTAATATTTTGTAATTCTGGGGTCATTTCTAAAACATTAGAATACCAAATAGTACCTCCTTCTAATTCATCAACATTTATTGACTCAAGAGGAAGATCAATTGTTTTCCCATTAATGATTAGCTTTGTATTTTTATCAAAATAGTAATTTTCATTATATCCTTTATCATTTAATTTAAGATATATACTATAGACATATTTTGTATTTTCTTTAAAGGAATCAATAAGATTTCCCCAGCTTCCTTTTTGACTACCATAGCGTTTATTCCAATATGATGAAGAAGTAATACCACTTAATGAACTATCCCAACCTTCATGATCAATAGAATACGGTGCCTCTTTTGCTGTAGAAGCTGTAAAACTTGGTTGCTCTCCTACTTTAAAAGAAATCGTTACTCCATTAATTTCAATAGTATCAATTCTTTTCAACTGTTTTCTTTGTTTTATAAGCAATTGCATAATTAGAAAAACTTATTGTCTTAAAAGAAAGTGTATTTGTAGAAGAATCATACGTTGTAGAAAGTGTTTCATAAGTACCATCATGTTTTTCATGAACAAGAACAACATCATTTACCGATAAAATGACAGATCCTGTATCAATTTCTTGATTACTAATTGCAATACTTCCACTTTTAACTTCATTTGAAAGCGTCTTGACTTGATCATCTACTTTTTCAAAAATACCACTTATGTGCACATTCGTATCAGGCATAATATATTCAAAAGTAGATTGTTCTTTACCTGCTTTTAAGTTTTCATCATTGATTTTTAAAGAAGTTAATTGATCGCCATAGTCTGGTTTTAATCTCATGATTACTTTAGAACCAGGAATAATATTTGCCCGGCCACTTTTATCATCTTGATTAACATCTTTCAATCCTACAGAATTTCCATTTTCATCTTGAATATCTAAAATTTCAATTGTTCCATTTTTTAAAAGTTCCTCTTCTTTTAAAGAAGAATTATGTGTTCGATCACTAGCCCAAATGATTGTTCTTGGACTATTTGTCGCATCTTGACTTTTTGTTGCAACAATCGTATATCTTGGTGCTGCAGCCACTTTAAATTCTACTTGGTCACTTTTTTCTTCTGGGAAAGACATTTCTTGATTATTAATAGTAACACTTCCGATATTTCCATAGCTAAAAGACATAACAATTTTAATCGTGTTTTTTTATCACCATTATTATAGCCTTTTCCAATTCCCATGATCGTATCTGATTCAGTTTGGATTCTTTCACCATTGAAATAGACTTCCATCGTAGCTCCTTGACATGTTGCTTCAATAGAAATAGCATCCTGTCCTAAAGATTGTGCATAGATCGTTATTGGAATCATGATAAAAATCATACAAAAGGCAAGTATGTAACTTAGGATACGTCCTATGAATTGTTGTTTTTTATATTTCATACAGTTCATCCCTTTCTTTTGTACTTATTATAGAAATTAAGCCTAAAAAACGATATAAGAGATATAAAATAAATCCTAGACATCTCATTCCTAATACATAATTTTGTGATAAAACAACTCTATTTTCAGAAACTAAAAGAGAAATCATGTCAACAAATAAATACTCTATTCCTAGAAAAATAAAAGTAAAGATTGACATCAATGCGATTGCTTTTAGATAATTACTTCTTTCTTTAAACGTATTCAAAACATCATCTCCTTTTTTTCAATTTCTTAAAATAACACATTTTTTAAGAATTACAATTTATAAAAAAGAGAGGTTGCCCTCTCTCGCACTATTCTTCTGTTGCTTCGTCTTTTTCATCATAGTAATTTCTTACTAAAGATTGTGTTTTTCTAATATGTTTTTCTACATTTGCTTTTGCAAGTGCTTTATCTTTTTTCACAATAGCATCATAGATTTCTTTATGTTCTCGTGCTGCTTCAATAAGACGATTTGGTTGTTTAATAGAATGTCTTGAAGTAACATGAATATAATAGTTAATATCTGATAACAATTGTTCAAAGTATTGAGAATGCGTTGCTCGATAGATAGCTTCATGGAAATCAATATTCACTTCTGTAAAACGTTCTTGATCATTTTTTTCAGCATAGAATTCTAATAAATCATAGATTTCTTTAATACGATCTAATTCTTCTTGTGTAATACGCTCAATGGCAAGTTGTACAGATAAACTTTCTAAAACAACACGAATTTCTAACATATCATCTATATCTCTTGATGAAAAACCTAAAACATAAACGCCTTTATTAGGAATACTTTTAACAAGTCCTTCTAATTCTAATTGTTTTAAAGCTTCTCGAATAGGTGTTCTAGAAATATTTAATTCTTTAGAAAGAACAACTTCATTTAATTTTTGTCCTTTTTCATATTCTTCATTTAAAATCTTATCTCTTAAAATACAAAAGATACGATGTCCTAAGGAACCATGTCCTGCATTTTCTAAAATATTTTTTTTCATACTATAACCTATCTATAATTGCTTGCGTGAATTCCTTTGTAGAAGCATGTCCACCAATATCACGCGTTACAATTTTTCCCTCTTCTACGACTTTTGAAAGTGCATCACGTAGTCTATTTGCTTGATCATTTTGTCCTAAGGCTTCTAACATTAAAGCAAACGCTAAAAGAAGAGCACTTGGATTGGCAATGCCTTGTCCTGCAATATCAGGAGCACTACCATGAACAGCTTCATAAATACGGTATTCATCTCCAATATTTCCACTAGGTGCAAAACCTAAACCACCGACTAAACCGGCACATAAATCAGAAACAATATCTCCATATAAGTTTGGTGCAACCAATACATCAAATGTTTCTGGTCTTAAAACAAGTTGCATGCACATATTATCTATGATAACTTCTTGTTTTTCAATTTCTGGATAATCCTTACCAACATTTCTAAAACATTCTAAGAATAATCCATCTGTAAATTTCATAATATTTGCTTTATGAATGGCAGTGACTTTTTTTCTTCCATTTGCCTTAGCATATTCAAAAGCATAACGACAAATCTTTTCACTAGCTTCTCTAGTAATTAATTTAATACCATGAGCGACATCTTCACCTACCATGTATTCAATACCTTTATATAAATCTTCGGTATTTTCACGAATCATGACAAGATCAATATTTTCATATTTAGAATCAATTCCTTTAAAAGAACGAATTGGTCTAACATTAGCATAAGTCGCAAATTTTTGTCTTAAAGCAACATTGACACTTCTAAAACCAGTCCCAATAGGAGTTGCTGTTGGACCTTTTAATGCCCATTTATATTCTTTAATAGCATCTACAAGTCCTGGTTCAAAGACTTCTTTTGTTTTAGCAGCATATTCTGCACCTGCTTGATATTCTACCCATTCAATATCTAAATTCATAGCTTTTGTAATGTCAACAACACTTTGTGAAATTTCTTTTCCAATTCCATCACCTGGAATTAATACTGCTTTCATTAAAAGTCACCTCCTAATTCTTTAATTGCATTTAATAAACCACCATATTGAATCATTGTTTTTTCTCTAGGTGATAATTTTAATTTTGCCGTAATTGTTTGATTATTTGTTTTATTGATTACTGTAATAGCTTTATTGTTTTCAACACTATCTAATAAATTTATTAATTCATATTCATCTTGATCATTAAAGAAATCATAATCTTTTTGATCAATAACAAGTGGTAAAATACCATTATTAATTAAGTTAGAACGATGAATTCTCGCAAATGAAATAGCGAAGATTGCTTTAATTTTTAAATAATTAGGAACAAGAGCTGCATGTTCACGTGAAGAACCTTGACCGTAGTTATCTCCACCAACAATAAATCCTCCACCATTTTCAATGCATCTATTATAGAATTGATCATCTACTTTACAGAAAGAGAATTTTGCTAGATGTGGAACATTACTTCGATATGGAAGTAATTTAGAATCTGATGGTACGATATGGTCTGTAGAAATATTATCTCCTACTTTTAAACATACCTTACCAGTAAAGGTATCAGGTAATTTATCTCCACGAGGAACAGGTTTAATATTTGGTCCCATATAAACTTCATTTTGAGGATCATATTCATCAATAAAGAAATTCTTATTCTTCACAAATGGTGTATTTTCAATATCGTCTAAATACATATCATCTTCAAATTCATCCGTTAAATATCCTTTGATTGCACTTAAAGCAGCAACTTCAGGTGATACTAAATAAACACTAGCATCATTTGTTCCTGAACGTCCTTTAAAGTTACGGTTGATAGTTCTAAGTGAAACACCTTTAGAAAGTGGTGCTTGCCCCATACCGATGCATGGTCCACAACCACATTCAAGAATTCTTGCCCCAGAGGCAATCATATCCGCTAAAGCTCCACATTTAGAAAGCATTGCTAGAATACTAGAAGAACCTGGAGCAATAACAAGTGATACATGAGTTGCTACTCTTCTTCCTTTTAAGATTTTAGCTGCTTTTAACATATCTGGAAGTGATGAGTTTGTACATGAACCAATCACTACTTGATTGATTTTCATTCCTCTTAATTCACTTACTGGTACAACTGCATCTGGACTATGTGGTTTAGCAGTTAATGGTACTAATTTTGATAAATCAACGGTGATTTCTTCATCATATGTAGCATTTTCATCTGCTTTTAATTCAACATAATCTTCTTCTCTTCCTTGTTGAATTAAATATTCTTTAGTAATTTCATCTGTTGGAAAGACAGAAGTCGTTGCCCCTAATTCAGCACCCATATTACAAATAGTTGCACGATCTGTTAATGATAATTCTTTTAAACCTTCTCCAGTGTATTCAATAATCTTATTGACTCCACCTTTGACAGATAATTGTTGTAAAATATATAAAATAACATCTTTAGCCGAAGCCCATTTTGCTTTTTTACCCACTAAATTTACTTTAACAACACTTGGACATTGTAAATAATATGTACCTGTTGCCATTGCTACAGCGACATCTAATCCTCCTGCCCCAATAGCAATCATTCCCATCGCACCACATGTTGGTGTATGTGAATCAGAACCTACTAATGTTTTTCCTGGTTTTGCAAAGTTTTCTAATTGCAATTGATGGCAAACACCATTTCCTGGTTTAGAAAAAGTAATTCCGTGTTTTTTTGCTACACTACGAATAAACTCATGATCATCCATGTTTTCAAATCCTGTTTGTAACATATTATGATCAATATATGCAACTGCCTTTTCAACCGCTACATGTTCAATTCCCATTGCCTCTAATTGTAAATAAGCCATTGTCCCTGTTGAATCTTGAGTTAATGTTTGATCAATTTGAATCCCTATTTGTTGACCAGCGACTAACTCACCACTTTTAAGTTTAGCACTTAAGATTTTATACGCTAAATTCATTATTCTACGTCCCCCTTATTACGATTGTATACAATTATACATTCCATGTGTATTATTGTAAATACATTCTAAGCAAATAAAGGGATTTTTTTACGTATATTCCATCAAAATTGTATATTGTATACAGTTATCAATCATTTAAAAAGGGAGCAAAAGCTCCGCTTTTTTTATAAATCTAAGGCATATGCAATCGCAAGTTTTGTTGTATCTACGATTGAATCAATATGACAACGTTCTTTACCATGTGAATTGATCACAGCCATACCAAATGCTGCAGCATAAACATTATTACCTGCACGAATTGCAGCATTAGCGTCTGTTCCATAATGGAAGAAAACATCAACACAATAATTTAAGTTTGTTTTTTTAGCTTGGTTGATAATTCTTGTAGTAAGTTCTCTATCATATGGAGAATAGTTATCTTTAGCACAGATACTTACTGTTTTTTCATCAGCATGATAATCAGGCCCAATTAATCCAATATCTAAAGCAACATATTCTTCTACTTCTTCTGGTACATAAGCTCCACCATGTCCGATTTCTTCATAAATTGGGAAAGCTAATAATGTACGATATTTTGGTTTTAAGTTATTTCTTTTGAAGTAAGCCATTACTTCAATTAAAGCAGCAACAGCAGCTTTATCATCAATATAACGCGAAACAACATATCCTGATGGTGTATATTCAAAATGAGGATCTACAGAGATCACATCACCATGATCAATACCTAAAGCCATAACTTCTTCTTTAGAATGAACATCTTCATGTAAGATAACTTCCATATGGTCTTCATCTCTTGGCATTGTTCTAGCATCTTCAAATACATGAACTGAGTGAGCTTTACAAATAACCATACCTCTATATTTACGTCCATCTCTTGTAATAATAGTAACGCCTTCACCTTCCATACTATGGTAGTTAACACCACCTAATTGTCTTACAATTAAATGACCGTTATCATCAATATGACGAATAACTAAACCAATTGTATCTAAGTGAGCACCCATACATACTGTTTTAGAATTATCTTCACCTTCTAAAGTAATGTAAGCTGTTCTTTTACGATCATAAGTCACTTCATAACCAAATTCAGCTGCTTTTTTTTCTAATAAAGCACCAACTTCTTCATAATAACTTACTGGACTTGGTACATTAATAAATTCTTCACATAATTCAATTAATTCTTTTTTGTCAATATTCATTTCCATTTTATAATACCTCTTTTACTTTTTATCATATAAATGACATGCGCAGAAATGACCTGGTTCTACTTCTTTAAAATCGGGTCTATCTGTTTTACAAATATCCATTACTTTCGGACATCTTGTACAGAAACGACATCCTTTTGGTGGGTTGGCTGGACTTGGCACATCGCCACCTAATATTTGTTTATCTTCGATTCTTTCTTTTCCAATTCTTGGAATTGCTGAAAATAGTGCTTGAGTATAAGGATGTAATGGTTTGGCATAAAGTGATTCAGTATCTGCCATTTCCATCATATTACCTAAATACATAACCCCTACTCTATCAGCAATATGTTTTACAACACTTAAGTCATGGGAAATGAAGATATAAGCAATACCCATTTTTTCTTGTAATTCATTTAATAAATTAATGATTTTTGCTTGAATTGAAACATCTAACGCTGAAACAGGTTCATCACAAATAATCAATTTGGGTTGTAAAGCAATTGCACGGGCAATCCCAATACGTTGTCTTTGTCCTCCTGAAAATTCATGAGGATAACGATACATGTAATCTAAATTTAAACCAACTTGTTTCATAACTTCCACAACACGTGCATCACGTTCTTCTTTTGTTTTATAACATTTAGCGATATCAATTGGTTCAGCAATAATATCTTTAACTGTCATACGTGGATTTAAAGAAGCATAAGGATCTTGGAAAATCAATTTGATTTTATCACGTGCTTCTTGTAATTCTTTACCTTTTAAGCTTGTAAAATCTTGACCATCTAAGATAACCTTTCCTTCAGTTGGTTCAATTAGACGGATTACACTTTTACCCATTGTTGATTTACCACATCCAGATTCACCAACAATCCCAAAAGTTTCTCCTATTTTAACATCAAAGCTAATATCATCTACCGCTTTAACAACGCTTTTTTTACCTCTTAAAGAAGATGATTTAATAGAATAATATTTCTTTAAATGTTCTACTTTTAATAAAACGTCTTGATTATTTTCCATTTTCTACATCCTCCTTATTCCATCTTTCATGATATTTCCAACAACGAACTAAATGGTTTTCACCATGTTCCATCATTGCTGGACATTCTTGATGACAGATTTCTTTAGCATGTTTACAACGTGGTGCGAAGAAACATCCTTTTGGAAGTTCATAAAGCATTGGTACAGAACCAGGAATAACTTCCAATTCTTCTTGATCATCGCTATCGATATCAGGGATTGATCTTCTTAGACCAATAGTATAAGGGTGTAAAGGATTTTTAAATAAATCTTCTACATTTGTATATTCTACGATCTTACCTGCATACATAACGATTACGTTATCTGCCATTTCTGAAATAACACCCATATCATGTGTAATTAATAATACGGCTGTATTTAATTCTTTTTTCATTTTATTAATTAATTTTAAGATTTGTGCTTGAATAGTCACATCTAATGCTGTTGTCGGTTCATCACAAATCAATAATGATGGATTACAAGAAAGTGCCATCGCAATCATGATTCTTTGTCTCATCCCACCAGATAATTGATGAGGACAAGAAGCAAATACTTTTTCAGGCATTGGAATACCTACAAGTTTAATCATTTCTAAAGCACGTTCTTTAGCTTCTTGTTTACTCATTTTTTCATGAGTTAAAACAGCTTCCATAATTTGTTTTCCAACAGTAATAACTGGATTTAAGGATGTCATTGGCTCTTGGAAAATCATTGAGATTTCTTTGCCACGAATATCTCTCATTTCTTTAGGAGATTTCTTTAATAAATCTTCTCCTTTATACATAATTTCACCAGCAGTAATTTTACCTGGAGGAGATGGAATTAATTGCATTAATGATAAAGCTGTCATACTTTTACCACAACCAGATTCTCCAACTACTCCTAAAGTTTCTCCTGGTTTGATACTAAAACTTACCTCTTGTACAGCAGGAAGCGCTCCACGATCTGTAAAGAAGGTAATACCAAGATCTTTGACTTCTAATAATTCTTTATTTTCACTCATATCTTTTCCCCTTTTTACGATCTTAATTTTGGATCAAGCGCATCTCTTAATCCATCACCTAACATATTGAACGCTAATACTGTAATAATAATAGCTAAACCTGGAATTACTGAATAGTATGTTGCACTACGAATATATGGTTGTGAAAAACTAATCATTGAACCCCAGCTTGCCATTGGTGCTTTAACACCTAAACCTAAGAAGCTTAATGATGCCTCTGACATAATTGCATTTGGAATACCTAATGTTACAGTAACGATTAATGTTGATAAACAGTTAGGTAATAAATGTTTCATGATAATTCTAAAACTATTTCCACCGCTGACTTTACATGCATCGATGTATTCCATCTTTTTAAGACGCATAACATCCCCACGGATAAGCCTGGCTGTTGAAGCCCAACCTAAAAGACCGAGCGCTAAGTAAAGGTTAATTAAACCTGGTCCTAAAACAAACATGATTGCCATCGCAAATAATAAGAATGGAAAAGATGAAAATACTTGAATTAAAAATGAAATAACAGAATCTACTTTTCCACCATAATATCCGGCACAAACACCCATTGTATAACCAATAACTGTCGCGATAATTTGTGAAATGATACCAACACTTAAAGAAACACGGCATCCATAAATAATTCTTGAGAAAATATCTCTTCCTAAATCATCTGTACCAAACCAATGTTGTCCGCAAGGTTTCATTAAACGATCTGTAAGAACTTGTTTGTTTGGATCATAAGGAGCAATCAATGGTGCAAATAAAGCAATTAAGCATAAAAGAATAACGATGAATAAACATACCATTGCTACTTTATTTTTCTTGAAAATGTTCCAACTGATTGACCAATAACTTTGATATGTTTGATCTTTTTTCTTTTTAAACATTTTATGATGACTCCTTTCCTAAACGAATTCTTGGATCGACTACTGTATAAAGTAAATCAACTACTAAATACATAATGACACAAATAACCGCAATATACATAACGCCACCTTGGACGATTGGTAAATCACGCGTATTAATACTATCTACTAACATTTTTCCAATTCCAGGAATTGAAAATACAGATTCTACTAAGACAGATCCTGTTAAGATGTTTCCTAAATCAGATCCTGCAATTGTAATGATTGGAATTAACGCATTACGTAAAGCGTGTTTAATTGTAACAACCCAACCTTTTAAACCTTTAGCTTCAGCTGTACGAATGTAATCTTGTGATAAAACATCTAACATACTTGTTCTTGTAATACGAGCAATACTTGCTGCATATCTTGTACCTAAGGCAATACCTGGTAAGATAAATGATTTAAAACTATCAATACCTGATAAAGGTAATAGATTAAATTTCAAACAGATAACAATTTGTAAGATGATAGCAATCCAGAATGCGGGAGCTGAAATACCAAATACAGAAATTGTCATTAAAACCGAATCAACCCATTTACCATGATTAACGGCAGCCACAACACCTACTACTACCCCTAAAGCAACAGCTAATATATAAGCAATACCAGCAAGCTTAGCCGTTACTAAAAATGAACTTGTTAAAATATCAATTACTGGTTTATTTTGGAAATATGATGTTCCAAAGTTCCCTTGAAGCATATTTCCTAACCAACTGAAATATTGAATATAAATTGGTTGGTCTAATCCCATTTCATGTGTAACACGTGCAATCGTTGCTTGATCAGCGAACTCACCTAACATGATTTCAACTGGATTACCAGGCACAATGTTTAACACAAAGAATGTGATTAACGAAATACAAAAAACGACACCAACAGCTTGTAATACACGTTTTAATAAATACTTCGCCATATTTTTCCTCCTTTTTCCTACAATAAATATATGGAATGCATTGCTGCATTCCATATATGATTAACACTTATTTAATTTCATTTACTATTTTTTAGATAAATCAATATCAATGTTATATAAATGATAAATTAAGTTTCCTAATTTAGCATTTTTTACATATGGTTTAGCAACAAATTGTAACTTACCATAATATAATGGAATTGTTCCATAATCTTCACGAGATAAGATATAATCTGCTTTTTTGTATAATTCAACACGTTTATTAGAATCATTTGATTCTCGAGCTTCTTTCATTAATGAATCAAATTCAGGATTATTGTAGAATACACCTTTTCCTACAGCGTTTTCTGAATAGTAATAAGTATACATTTGGTTATCAGCATCTGCATATAATGGGAACCAACCAAGAACTGTAGCTTGTAATTCACCAGCAGCTCTAGCTGAAGACCAAATACCTGCATCAATTGTTTCTACATTCATAGTAATTCCTGCTTCTTTTAAGTAAGCTTGTAATGCAGTAGCGATTTTTTCTTCTTTTTGTCTAACTTTGCAAGTAAATGTAGGGTTTGAAATACCTGCATCAGCTAAAACTTGTTTAGCTTTTTTAACGTTATGTTCATAAGTTTTTAATTTGTCATCATGTCCTGGAACACCTGGGTTTAAGAATGATGAAGCTGGTTCAGCAGCACCATTTAATACGGTACTACATAATTCTTTACGGTTAATAGCTAATGAGATTGCTTCTCTAACTGCTTTATTACTTAATACTGGATCATTATCTTTAATTGATAAGAAATATGTACCTAATGGAGTTACTTGAGTAATTTCATCTTTTAAATCACTATCTTTATATTGATCTAATAATGAAGTATCTAAGTCACACATATCAATGTTACCTTGTTCATATTCCATCATTTTTGTACTGTAGTCATCAATATAAACAACTTCTAAACGATCTAAGTTAACTTTTTTACCATGATAGTTTTTATTTGGAACCATTACAACTTTAGTTTGTTCATCATTTTCTTTAATTACATAAGGACCAGTACCAATTAAGTTAGTTCCTTTACCCCAGTTTTCACCAGCAGCAGCACATGCATCAGAAGGATAAATTGATGCATAGTCCATACCTAAGTTAGCAACAAATGGCGCAAATTTGTAATTAATATGTAATTTAAAAGTGTAATCATCAACAGTTTCAAAACCACTTAATTCAGTAGCTTTACCATCTAACATATCTTGAGCACCAGTAATCATGTTGTACATATATGTATTTGTACATCCTGTTGCTGGTGTAAACATTCTTTCGAATGTATATTTAACGTCTTCAGTAGTTAAATCAGAACCATCTGAGAATTTAACACCTTTTTTAAGTGTAATTGTATAAGTTAATCCATCATCAGATACTTCTGGCATGTCTTTAGCAAGAACACATTCTTCTTTATTGTCATCATTCCAACGATATAATCCTTCTAATACGTTGTCAGCAACAGAAGAAGCCCCTGAGTTAGTATTAGTTTGCATATCTAAACCAACTTTTGGATTAGATTGACCAAAGCGAAATACTTTTTCGCCACTTTCTGTACTTTTGCTTGAGCTACTTGAACCACCACATCCAGCTAAGGATACAGCCATTGCAGCAACAGCAAGAACAGATAAAGATTTCTTTAATAAGTTCATTTCCCTTTCCTCCTAGTTTTAACAATTCCCTACTTAAACTTTCTTAAAGTACCTTTGTATTATATCAAAGGGGTTTCTTGATTTCAACAGAATGTTGCATTTTTGTATACAATTGAAAACAATTATCTAATTTCATACCTTATTATCATAATTTTTTATTTTTTTTTGCAAAAAATGTTCTTGTTTATGCAAAAAAACAATATCCAATCCATATGGATATTGTTTTTTATTTTAAAGCATACTTGTCATTCCACCATCAATAACAAGTAATTGTCCTGTTGTATAAGTACAAGCGTCACTTGCAAAGTAAATAAGTGCTCCGTTCATTTCACCTTCACGACCAAATCTCTTAAGAGCTACTCTGTTTTTTAAAACAAGAGAACCTGGTGCATCTAAAGCATCATGTGTCATTTCTGTATCATAGACACCTGGTGCAATCGCATTAACAAGAATACCATAAGGGGCTAAATCTCCAGCCATGGCTTTTGTAAGATTGACAACCCCGCCTTTAGCCGCAAAATAACTTACTTGAGCAGGTCCAGCTTGAATACCACCAACCGATGAAATATTAATAATTCTTCCATATTTTTGTTTCATCATAATAGTTGAAACTTCTCTTGCCATGAGGAAAACACCTTTTAAATCCGTATCTAAAACTTTATCCCATTGTGCCGTTGTATGATCATGAAGACCACTTGAGTATTCAACAACACCTGCATTATTGACAAGAATATCAATTTTTCCAAAATGATCTACGACAGCTTTAATCGCATTTTTAATACTTTCTTCATCTGTAACATCACATGAAACAGGTAAACAATCTTGTCCATTTTGTTTCAATTCTTTAGAAAATTCTTCTAATCTTTCTTTTCTACGTGCAAGGATAGCGACATCGCATCCTTGTTCACTCAATGCTCTTGCAAATTGTTGTCCAAGTCCACTCGAAGCTCCTGTAACAACCGCTACTTTTCCTGTTAAATCAAAACTAATCATCTTTAGTATCTCCTATTCCATCACACGGATTGCATGATATCCCTCATGAATTGCAGTTAAAATTTTTCTTGGTGCAACAGCATCCCCAATAACAGCAACTTCATCATATTTTTCATCTAATAAATCTTCTAATTGATTATTAGGTCTAAATCCAACAGCATTTAAAACAGTATCACATTCAAGCGTCATTGTTTGTCCATCTCTTTCAAATGTAACACTTGTTGGTGTAATATTTGTTACTTTAGCGTTTGCTTCAACTTTAACACCACGATCTTTAACCATTTTTCTTAAATGTTGATCATTATTTAAACAATGGTTCGCTGTAAATAAGATGTCTGGACACATTTCTACTAATGTCACATCTCCATCTTTTCCAGCAATATCACAAGCAGCTTCTGTTCCAGCAAGACCAGCACCAATAACAACAACTTTTTTACCAACTGTTGCTTGATGTGTTAAATAATCACTTGCAAGAACTGTTGTATCAATACCTGGAATTGGTGGCATAGCAGGAGTTGAACCAGCAGCTAAAATAACTTTGTCATAATCTCCTTCAAGATTATCTTTTGTAATTGCTGTATTTAAATGAATATTAACTCCTAATTTTTGACATTGTGTTTCTAAGTATTTAATTAATTTTAAAACATCCGCTTTAAAATCAGGACCACCTGCAGGCCATAAAGTTCCACCTAATTTATCCTCTTTTTCATATAAATCAACATCAAAACCACGACGTTTTGCAGTAATGGCAGCCATCATACCAGCAGGACCTCCACCAATAACTAATACATTACGTTTTTGACCATTTGGAAGTGGTAAAGCATAAGCTTTTTCTGCATAACATAATGGGTTTACTGCACAATAGTAGTGTTTTCCACTAAATCCAGCAAGTAAACATTCATTACATCCAACACATGGAGCGATATCTTCTTCATGATGTGCTTTGACTTTTTTAGGCCAATATGGATCAGCTAACATTTGATGAGCAATTCCTACATAATCTAAAATACCATCTTCAACAGCTTTTTTAGCCACTTCAGGATCTTTTAAATTACCATCACCTAATACTGGAACACTTACAATATCTTTAATTGCTTTTTGTATATCAAGTTTATATCCTTCTTTACTATAAACAGTTGTAATCGCTTGGAACCATTCTTCATAACATCCTGTATCAACATGTAAAGCATCAACCCCTGCTTTTTCTAAGATTTTAGCCATTTCAATACCTTCATCAATGGTTCTAAAGCCTTCTACTCTTTGATGTGGTGTAAATTTAACAAGTACAGGCATTGTATCTGGAACGTTCTTTTTAATTGCTTCAATACATTCCAATGTAAAACGCATACGATTTTCAAGTGTTCCACCATATTCATCTGTTCTATTATTCCATTGAACAGAATGGAATTGATCTAATAAATATCCTCCATACGCATGTAATTCAACGCAGTCTGCACCAGCATTTACAGCAAGTGAAGCACTGTACCCTACTTTTTCTACTAAATAATGAATATCTTCTTTTGAAAAAGGTTTACAAATTAAATTTGGGAACCAGAATGCACCTACACTACCCGCACTATAAGGTGGTGTAAAAGGATCGGTAAATTGTTGACGTCCTAAACCTGGTGATAATTGTACACAGACTTTTGCTCCATAAGCATGACATCTTTCAATTAACATATTTAATCTTTCTACATGATGGAAATCAGAAAGTTCTGTACATGGTCTTGGTTCATATTTTGTCGAAACAACGTTAGCACCTGTAATAATTAAACCAGCGCCACCTTTTGCTCTTTCTTCAAAATAATCAATACCTTCATTACAATAAGCTCCATCAGCTTCTCCTGTTGTTCCCATAGGTGACATGAAAATTCTGTTTTTTAATTTCATTTTACCTATGTATGTCTTATCAAATAAACTCTTAGCCATTTTCTTTTTCCTCCTCTACCATAGTAAATATTTATTTAACTCAAGTAAATTGTATAACTGTAAAAATAAATGTCAACGCTTTCATTAAATAAAAGTGAATTTTTTAACAAGCCTCTTTCCATTAAATCTATGGTATATTATTTCTAAGGAGAATTTTATGAAAATAACAAAAGAAGAAATATCACAAACAGCTGTTCAGCTTTTTTTAGATAAAGGATATAACAATGTCACAATTCAAGATATTTGTAACGAATTACATATCACCAAACCAACTTTATATAAATACGTCAATAATAAAGAAGAGCTTATTTTAGATCTTTATGATTCAACCATCGATCATCTTGTAAAAGACACGTATAGACTAGTTGATAGTGATAGTCACTATCAACAATTACTTATTGTCTTTTCTACATTAATTAAAGATACTAAAAAATATGGTTATGATTTATTTAGTCAAATGTTTATTGCGAATTTAAAAGAAAATCGTCATAGCTTTGATATGCGTGATAATCTTACAAAACTTTGTATCATCATTATAAAAAAAGCCCAAGAACAAAAAGAAATTCATAATTTATCGAATCCAGAGATTTTATATCAAGCTTTAGCGCATGCCTTTACAGGACATGAAGCTTTATGGTGTATTAAAAAAGATTCACCTTGTTTTGATGAAGCTTTTTATCTAAGCATGAATGCTTTATTAGAAGTAGATTCTACTTATCAAGATTTATACAAAGAATATTTGTAAACAACTTATTTTATTGATAGAATAGTCGAGGTGATGAAAAATGCTTATAGAATGTTCAAATATAAAGAAATCATTTCAAGGAATTGATTTATTAACAGATATTAGTTTTAAAGTAGATGACCATGATAAAATTGCGATTATCGGTGTCAATGGAGCTGGTAAAACAACTATCTTAAATATCTTAATTGGTGAAGAAAGTTATGATAGCGGTGATTTATTTAAAAGCCGTGATTTAAATATCGGATATTTAAAACAGCATCATGATTTAGATATGAATAAAACCATTTATGAATGTGCTTTAGAAGTCTTTGCGTCGCTTATTCAAATAGAAAATCGTATGCGTGAATTAGAAAGTATGATGTCTTATGATCATAGTGAACAAGTCATGAATGAATATGATTCATTGACTCAAAGATTTAATGAAAAAGATGGTTTTAGTTATCCAAGTCGTATTGTTGGGGTTTTAAAAGGAATGGGTTTTGTGGAAGAAGACTTTCAAAAATATGTCCATGAATTATCTGGAGGTCAAAAAACCAGACTTTGTCTTGCCAAGCTTTTATTAGAAGAACCTAAACTTTTGGTTTTAGATGAACCAACCAACCATTTAGATAGTCAAGCAATTTCCTTTTTAGAAAACTATTTAAAAGGATATAAAAATGCTTTAATTGTGGTTAGCCATGACCGTTATTTTATTGATGTTGTTTCTAATAAGATCATTGAAATAGAAAATGGAAAAAGTCATAGTTATAATTGTCGTTATGAAGAATATTCTATTCAAAAAAGAACACAACGTGCGATTGATTTAAAACACTATATCAATCAACAAAAAGAAATAAAAAAAATACAAGAAAGTATTGATACATTAAAATCATTCAATCGTGAAAAAAGTATTAAACGTGCAGAATCGAAAGAAAAACAACTTGCAAAGATTGAACGTATTGACCGACCAGAAAATTTACCAAGTGCCATCACTGTTCAATTTACACCAGCTATTGAATCAGGTTACGATGTTTTAAAAGTTAATGATTTATCGATGCGTTATGATCAAATTGTTTTTGAACACTGTAATCTTGATATCAAAAAAGGAGAACGCGTTGCGATTGTTGGTGAAAACGGGGTTGGTAAAACCACTTTATTTAAAGCGCTTGTAGGTCAATTGCCAATTGAACACGGTAAAATTCGTTTTGGTAGTCACGTAGAAATGGCCTACTACGATCAAGAACATGAATCTTTAAATTATAATAAAACGATTTTTGATGAAATCAGTGATTGTTATCCACGTATGACCAATCAAGAAATTAGAAGTACTCTTGCTATGTTTAACTTTAGAGGCGATGATGTCTTTAAAGATATTGCAATGCTTTCAGGTGGAGAAAGAGGACGTGTTGTTTTAACCGAAGTTTTATTAAAACAAGCTAACTTCTTAATTCTAGATGAACCAACCAACCACTTAGATATTTCTTCCAAAGAAGTTTTAGAAGAAGCTTTAAGAAGTTTTGAAGGAACAATTTTATTTATTAGTCATGATCGTTATTTTATTAATAAAATTGCGACTCGTGTAATCGAAGTACAAAAAGATCAATGTCTTTCTTATAATGGTAATTATGATGATTATTTAAATCAAAAAACACCTGTTGTAGAAACAACTCAAAAGATTGTTACAGAAGCTAAACAAAGACAGATCATTGATAAAAAAACTAAGAATGAAATTAAAAAACTTGAAAGAACGATTGATTCTTTAGAAAAAGAAATTAATTCTTTAAAAGAAGAACTCACAAGTGAAGAAGTTATGAATAATTATAAAAAATATAATGAAATTACAGATTCTATTGAAGAAAAAGAAATGGAATTAATGGAAATCATGGAAAAATGGGAACAGTTACAAGCCTAACTGTCCCATTTTTTTCATAATATAAAAAAAATCAATATTTTAATATTATTTATGTATAATAGCCTTGAATTTAAGGAGGATATTTAAAATATGTTACACAAAACTTTAAAACCATTTCCTAAAGATTTCCTTTGGGGGGCAAGTACAAGTGCTTATCAAGTAGAAGGTGCAAGTTTAGAAGATGGAAAAGGTCCATCATGTCAAGATGTTAAAGTTGTACCAGAAGGGACTTCTGATTTAAAAGTCTGTGCAGATCAATATCACAGATATAAAGAAGATATCGCTTTAATGGCAGAAATGGGATTCAAAACTTATCGTTTCTCAATTTCTTGGTCAAGAATTATTCCTGAAGGAACAGGAGCTATCAACCCTAAAGGGATTGAATACTATAACAATGTGATCGATGAATGTTTAAAATATGGAATCGAACCATTAGTAACTATGTTCCATTTCGATATGCCTGCAGCATTAGATGAACGTGGATCATGGGGAAACAGAGACTCAATCGATTGGTTCTTAAACTTCGCAAAAGTTATGTTTGAAAACTTTGGTGATCGTGTTAAATATTGGTTAACAATCAATGAACAAAACATGTTAACTTTAGTTGGACCAGTTATTGGAACATTAATGATTCCTGAAGGATGTACAAATGTTTTAAAAGAAACTTACCAACAAAACCACCATATGTTAGTAGCACAAGCAAAAGCGATGGCTTTATGTCATGAAATGTTACCAGGTGCTAAAATTGGACCAGCTCCAAATATCTCATTAGTTTACCCAGCAAGCTGTAAACCAGAAGATGTTTTAGCTGCACAAAACTACAATGCTATTAGAAACTGGTTATATTTAGATATGGCTGTTTATGGTGTTTATAACAACTTAGTATGGGCTTATTTAGAAGAACATGATGCATGTCCTGAATTTGGTGAAGGTGACGCAGAAGCATTAAAGAACGGTCATCCTGATTTCATCGGTTTCAACTATTATAATACTGCTACTGTAGAAGCTAGTGATGGAACTGAAAAATTAGATCCAGGTGCAGATCAACAAACTGCTCGTGGTGAAGCTGGTGTTTATAGAGGATATAAAAACCCTAACTTACCAACTACTGAATTTGGTTGGGAAATCGATCCTATGGGATTTAGAGCAACAATTCGTGAAATGTATTCAAGATATCGTTTACCTATGGTCGTTACTGAAAATGGTTTAGGTGCTTATGATACTTTAACTGAAGATGGAAAAGTTCATGATCAATACAGAATTGAATATCTAAGAAAACATATTGAACAAATTCAATTAGCGATTACTGATGGTGCAGAAATGATGGGATATTGCCCATGGTCAGCAATTGACTTAATTTCTACTCATGAAGGTATGGTTAAACGTTATGGATTTATTTATGTAGATCGAGATGAATTTGATTTAAAAACATTAGATCGTTATAGAAAAGATTCATTCTATTGGTATAAAAAAGTTATCTCATCTAACGGTGAAGATTTAACTGATTAATGAAAATCGAGTCAATCAAGACTCGATTTTTTCTTCTTTTCTTTTATAAATATACCCTGCCATTACTGACATGCTAACACTTCCTAATATAATATATAAATCTATAAAGTTTGTATCCCCTGTTTTAACTGCGGTTTTTTTAGGCATTATTTCTTTTTCTGTCGAATAAACAGGATTATTTACATTTGCTTTTATTGATTGCTTTGAAGTCCATTGCCAAACGTGTTCTCCATTATTTTCCGGTTCATTTTTTGCTGTATGTATCCAAGAGCTATGTCCTCCTGTTTCATAGGTAGTTAAAATAGCACCTTTATCTTTTAATAAATTATATACTCGTAATGCACTTTCTTCATAATTAACTGTTGTATCATCCTTAGCTTGTATCACCCATGTAGGTATATTAATTGCTTTTATTTCTTCATCAGTTATTCTTCTACCTTCTCCATATGTATTAATATTTTGTTGATCAATCGCTGGACATGTTGATACTACTGCCGCAAACATATTTGGATTATGAACCACCATATCTAACGCCATGTATCCACCAGCAGAACATCCATATGAATAAATGCGTTTGGAATCAATGTTATTAGTAGCAATAATATTTTCGATTAATCCTTTAGCATCTTCTAAATTTTCAGACCATTCATGTGGTGTTTGTGGTGCCAAAACATAAGCTCCATCAAAAATACTTTGAGCTTCTTCACCTGCAAAAGCAACAGCCCTTCTATTTGCTTTTAATTGAGATAAATTATTATAATGTAAGCCCCTATATCCTGATTCTCCTCCACCATGAAACCATACAATCAGTGGATGTTGTTTTCCATCATTAGAATTTTTTGGTGTATAAAATTGATATTTTAGCCCGTTAGATTCACCAGCAGAAAATTTCTCAATTTCATTATTTACTATTCCTTCATTTTGTAAAAAATGAATTTGATTTAATTCACTTCCATTTTTTAGTGGTAATGCTTTATTCAAAGAAACTGTATATTGAATATTTAATAATGAATTGCATCCTTTTAATGTAGAAAAATTAGCTGTAAAATCTAATGTATTTTTTCCTTCAGTAGTATCATCAGTTACCAAATTTAAAATAATATTTCCATTTTTTTGTTCTATACTTTCTACCTTTCTATCTACATCATATAATCCACAATGCTGCAAGCCATGTTGTGAATTAGGTCCAAAGAACTCTTCTTCTAATTTTATTGAATATACAGAAGTAGCCTTTGCATGTACATTAAACATATCCTTTGTTAGCTTTGTCTCATCCACATTTAATTCTGCAGTTTTCAAAACAATTGAATCAATCGCCTCACCATCATCATAAATAGTAGATTGTAAATCAAAATTGATATTATTGTCATCTATTGCATATAATTGTCATCTATTGCATATATAGGAATAACACAAAAAGACAACACTAACATCATACTCAATAAATAAGTTGTAATTTTTTTCATTATATCCTTCCTTTCTATATTTAAAATATACAAGAAAAAATAAATGTATTATATTTATTTCGTGACTTATTTATCATTATTATGTGACTTTCTATATTGTCCAGGGGTTATATTATATATTTTTTTAAATGTTGATATATATTGTGTTTCATTTGAAAAGCCATTGTTTAAAGCCACTTCTGCTATGTTTTTATTTATATTTAATAATTCATTCAATGATTTATTCAATCTATATTGTGTCAAATATTCCTTAAACGACATCCCTATTTCTTTTTTTAAAAGCCTAGAAAAATATTCTCTAGAATAGCCAAAATATTTAGCAACTTCATATACATGTAATTCTTCTTTATAATGTTCATTGATATATTTTAAGATATTTTTTGTTTTCAGCGTGTTACCTACATACCTTGCTTCACTGCATTCCTCATACAAAAATATTAACATTTTTAATGTCATCATCAATATAGACATGTTTTTTGAAAGTTTATCATCTATAAATTCTTGATAGATTTTTACCATATAATTTGTTATTTTTTTATTTTTATTTGGATCATCTATATCAAAATATATATTTTTTATGTTTGGAATCATTTTTTCTAAGAAATTATAATTGATTTGTATTGTATATCCTACAATTTTATCACTATATCGTTTAAACTGAGGAATCGAATAATGAATTTCCTCGCAGTTAGTTAAATTAACACTATTTTTATATCGTATTCTTTTTTTCCCATTATTAAAAAAATAACATTTTCTTCAAATACAATTGATAATTCTAGTGCTCTATGCCAATGTGCTGTACAAATTTGACATGGACTTTGCTTATGAAGATAAATACTTAAAGGCAAATTATTCATGGTTTTAGTTATTTCATAATATATTTCTTTCATCTTTATTTCCTTCTTCTCTACACCACTTTACTATATCATTTTATAATAAATTTCAAAATCATAAATTACTAAAAAGAACTTTTAACATTATTTAAAGAAAGACAATTAGATGCCATTATTACTTTTGAATACCCAGAGGTTAAAGATTATTCACATCTTTTGTTACAAATATCTCATTTAAGAAAGTATTATCATCAAGCTTGTTCACTTGATTCTTTAAAACTTATTTATGATGTTCGTCAAGGATCTATGGAACAGTACGAAATAGAACAAACACTTTTAAAAGTATGTTTAAAAGAAGGATAGCTCTCGCTATCCTTCTATATTTGTAACCAATTCTACAGTTTGTTCATATTCAAAATATTTTTCTGTTTCTGCAACAATTTCTTTTCTTAAACCAATTAATCCAATTAAGTTAGGAATTGCCATACACCCATTGACAATATCCGCTAAGACAAAGATAAATTCTAAAGACATAAATGGTCCAATTGCAATAAATATAATATAAACAATTTTATAAATCTTTACTGCTTTCAAACCTTTAAGATAATACATACATCTTTCCCCATAATAATTCCATCCAATAATTGTTGTAAAAGCAAAGAATACAAGACCAATATTGACAATATATTTACCAATTAATGGAATAAATAGTCCCACTGAAAATGCATGTGTTGTCATCGCTGCACCATCTAATCCTGTTGTATAAGATTGTGTCAACACGATAGCAAGACCTGTCATAGTACAAATCACAATCGTATCAATAAATGTTCCTGTCATGGAAACAAGTCCTTGTTCAACACAAGAGTCTGTTTTAGCGGCAGCGGCCGCAATTGGAGCACTTCCAAGTCCACTTTCATTTGAGAAAATACCACGACTAATTCCTTTTTGCATGGCAATAACCATCGTAATTCCTGTCCCTCCACCAAATACTGCTTGTGGGGTAAATGCTGACTTAATAATTAAAGCAACGGCACTTGGTAATACGGTAATATGTGACACAAGTATTAAAACGACCCCTCCAATGTATAACACACACATTAGTGGAATAACTTTTTCTGCCACGGAAGCAATTCTTTTGATTCCTCCAATAGTAATAAAAGCAACTGCAATTGTTAGAAGAATTGCTGTTATGTAACGTGGAACATTAAGTGACATTGAAAGTCCATCAGAAATTGATTTTACTTGCGTAAATGTTCCAATTCCAAGTAACGCTACAGATACACCAAAGAAAGCAAAAATTTTTGCAAGCAAAGGACTATGTAGACCTTTTTCTAAATAATACATTGGTCCTCCTGCAATCTCACCATTTTCATCTTTTTGACGATAACGAATTGCAAGTAACCCTTCGGCATATTTAGTAGCCATCCCAAAAAAGGCTGAAATCCACATCCAAAATAAAGCACCGGGTCCTCCTGCCGCAATTGCAGTAGCGACACCGACAATATTTCCTGTCCCTATCGTTGAAGAAAGTGCAGTACATAAAGCTTGAAAGCTACTGACGTCTCCATCTCCTTCTTGTTTTTTAAAGATGCATTTAAAAGCTAATTTTAATTTTGTAAGCTGGATCAATCTTAATTTGAAGGTAAAGTAAATACCTGTCCCTAATAATAGACAAATAAGTGGTAATCCCCATACATAATCATTAATTTGTTTTAATATTTGTGTTAGTAATTGCATAAAAAAACTCCTCCTAATAAATTAGTCGGAATTAATAATGAAAAAATACTATTTAGCCACTGTCCTTTTACCTGAGAGTTTCACCCTAACGGGTTTGCTCCTTCGGTGTTCAATTGAATGAATCTCTCCAATGGTTCGTCCAATAGCGATCCTTTTACCTGAAATCTTTAATTCTTCGGTGTTCTTATAGAATCTCTTTCGCCATTATCATCCGATATACGTTCTCATTATACCAAATTGTATACAATTGTAAACATTTATTTTATAATTATTATTTGTTATAATGCACGTATGAAAAAAAATAAATATTTAATACTTACGATACTTTGGATGATTTTTATCTTTGTAATGTCACAAACTCCAGGAAATGATTCTTCTAAACAAAGTAATTTTATTGTGGATATCATTATTCACATACTTCCAATTACAAGAGATACCCTTTCCTTCATTGTAAGAAAATGTGCACATATGACAGAATATGCCATTCTTGCATTCTTACTTTATAAAACTTTTATACATAAACAAAATCCATTGATAAAATCATTTATATTTACTGCTTTATATGCCTGTAGTGATGAATTTCACCAACTCTTTATTTCTGGCAGAGCTGGACAAATAAGAGATGTGTGTATTGATTCAACAGGGGCATTGATCATGCTTTTAATCATTTATTTTATACTTAAAAGAAAGGACAAAAAAATCGGTTCATAGAACCGATTTTTAATATATACTAAATACCAAATAATAAGTCTACATAAGTTGGAATTGGCCAATAAGAATCATCAACTAATTCTTCAATTGTATCCACTGTTTCTCTTAATGATTGCATCATTCCGAAAACATCATCTCTCCACATAGTAGCTACTTCGAAGATTTCTTCTTCGCTTGCTTGTGCTTTTGCGATATTATTTTCTAATGTCGTTAATTTATCTTTAGTTTCTTGTAATAACGTTGCAAGTTTTGTTGCATCTTCAGTTAAGAATGCTGCTGGAATACCTGCTTCTTTTGCAGCAACAACTTCTGACGATACTTTAGCTAAATAATCACATGCTGCTGGATAAATTTGTGTTTTAACCATTTTAACTGCAGTTAAAGCTTCAACTTGAATTGTTTTAATATAGTTATCTAATAAGATTTCATAACGTGAAGCGATTTCTACTTTTGTATAAACACCTTGACGATCTAACATATCAATATATTTTGCATCTTTTAGGCATTTTAAAGCATCAACAGTGTTTTTGTGGTTAGGAAGTCCACGTCTTTTTGCTTCTTCTTCCCATTCAGCTGAATATCCATCACCATTGAAGATAATTCTCTTATGTTCAGAAATAAATTCTTTAACAACTTCTTCAAATGATTTTCCACCTTCAATAGCATCAGCCATTTGTGTCATTTCTTCAGCTAACATTGAATTTAAAATTGTATTTGGACCAGCTACAGATTGTGCAGAACCTACAGCACGGAATTCAAATTTGTTACCTGTAAAGGCAAATGGTGAAGTTCTGTTACGATCTGTATTGTCTTTAGAGAATGTTGGAACAACAGAAACGCCTGTATCAAAACGTCCAAGTTCTTCATGATCAGATTTTTTACCAGTACAAATATCTTCTACAACTTTATCTAATTCTTCACCTAAGAACATAGAAATGATTGCTGGTGGTGCTTCGTTTGCTCCTAAACGATGATCGTTTCCAGCAGAAGCAATTGACATACGTAAGATTTCAGCATATTCATCAACAGCTTTAATTGTACAAGCTAATGCAGCTAAGAATGGTTTATTTTCTTCAGGATTTTTTCCTGGATTAAATAAGTTGATTCCTGTATTAGTAATTACTGACCAGTTATCATGTTTACCAGAACCATTAACTCCAGCAAATGGTTTTTCATGTAATAAACAACGTAAACCATGTTTTTTAGCGATATCTTGAGCAATTTGCATTAATAAATGGTTGTTATCTGTAGTAATATTTACTTTTGCATAAACACAAGCAACTTCATGTTGTGCTGGTGCAACTTCATTATGTTTTGTTTTAGATGGAATTCCATATTTCCATAATTCAGCATCTAAATCTTTCATGAAAGCCGCAACTTTACGTTTTAAAGAACCGAAGTAATGATCTTCTAATTCTTGTCCTTTTGGTGCCATAGCTCCAAATAAAGTTCTACCAGTTAATTTTAAATCCATACGTTCTTGATAATATTTATCATCAACTAAGAAATATTCTTGTTCAGCCCCTACTGAAGCAGAAACTTTAGTTACCCCTTCAACCCCGATTAAAGGTAACAAACGACAAGCTGCTTTACTTAAAGCATCACATGATCTAAGTAAAGGTGTTTTCTTATCTAATGCTTCCCCTGTATATGAACAGAATAACGTTGGAATATATAATGTTCCATCTTTAACGAATGCAGGTGATGTACAATCCCATGCTGTATATCCTCTGGCTTCGAAAGTAGCTCTTAAACCACCTGATGGAAATGAAGAAGCATCAGGTTCTCCTTTTCTTAATGTTTTCCCACTAAATTCTAAAACAGCTTTTGACCCATCTGGTTCTAAGAAAGCATCATGCTTTTCAGCAGTTAATCCTGTCATTGGTGTAAACCAGTGAGTAAAATGTGTAGCTCCATGTTCAACTGCCCAAATTTTCATTGCATTCGCAATAACAGTTGCACATTCTTTTGATAATTCTTCGCCTTTATCAAGCGATTCATGGAATGCTTTATATGTTGATTTAGGAATTCTTTCCTTCATAACATCATCAGTAAAAGCTAGGCATCCATAATCTTCAACTAACTTGTTAAATTCCATCTTTGTATCCCCCTTATTTAGTATATAAATTATCATTTATATGATGTCATTATACAAACGAAAATATAGGTTGTCAATAACTATTACAAAGTTTTTATCATTTTGATAATTTTTTATTTATTTTATACAAAAAAAGAGCTGCATACTATTGAGCAGCAGTTCTTTTAGCTTTCTTTTCTTCTTTTCTTCTTTTCTTTTCCCATTTACGATGAGTTTGGTTATATTCTTCAACTTGACAGTGAATTCTCTTATTTGAATGAACAACAGCATCCACAAATCCCATTTGATCTTTTGGAGCAACAGTTTGACGAGTTCCATCGTCCATATAGATTTCATATGAATGTGCATTTGTAATGATCTTTGTCATTTTAGCGATTGGATCTGTAATTGTTTCACAGTTCATTAAGTTAATTTCTTTTGTTTTTCCAATTCTTCTATGAATTTCTAAAGTTCTTCTTTTTACAACATATTTATAAGGTCTATATCCAAATAAATACCCAATAGCAATGACACCTAATACAACAACCGCAGGTAAATCACTAAAATTACCCGAAACAATCATATACACCACATAGATTGCATAAAATACACTAAAGTATGCAGCAGGTAAATTTAATTGAACTTTAAATTCTTTTTCAAATGGTGTTAATTCCGCATTTGATTCGACTTTTTTTGATTCCATAAAAACCCCTCTTTAATTCTATACTTTCAATATTTAATAAATATCAATTTTCTTTAATAAAGTCAACTCATATTCATTAAATATTTTTTTAAAAAATAAGGGACGGGGAATCCCGCCCTTATTCATTATCTTATTTAATTTATCAATATTAAGCTTCTGCAGCTTGTTTGTTTTGATATTTTTCGTAAGAGATTAAGAATGGTGTGTAGATAACTGTTGAAACAACAATTAAGATTGCTTGAGTTACTGCACCCATAACGT
>ERZ857785.577-NODE-577-length-47816-cov-92.587320_pt1 | contig 47816 bp, 53 predicted proteins | sample MGYA00519763_ERZ857785 | MGnify/ENA primary metagenome ERZ857785 (study PRJEB31778, sample SAMEA3449365) | human gut metagenome | biome: human gut; feature: human-associated habitat; material: faeces | place: United Kingdom | collected 2010/2012 ...
GTGTTAGCAAAGTTAATACTTTATTCCTTGCTGACACAGTTTAATTTACATCCTCATACAAACGTGGCTGCTACGCCGACTTGCGTCGGCTTGTAGTCTTACGACCACTCTCCAATTCGGCAATGCCCTGCCGAAGTATATTGTTTGCTGCAAGCAGATCACGGTTATGTTTTGTACCACATACAGGGCACGTCCATGACCTATCTTTCAGTGACAGTTCTCTATTCACATAGCCACATGTGCAGCTCTTGCTTGATGGATAGAACCTGTCTATCTTATGAACGGTGACGCCATACTTGCCGGCTACATACTCGAGTTTTGTTACAAACTCAGCATGTGCCAGGTCGGACATTTTTCGTCCCCACAGCTTAGTCATGCCTGTCAGATGCAAATCTTCTATGAAGATGTTGTCGTATCTGCGGCATAGATCATGAGCTATCTTCCACTGCCAGTCAGTGCGGCGGTTGACGATACTCTCATACGCCCTGTTCAACTCCTTGCACCTGCGCTCACGGTTATTTGACTTTGTGGCAGACATAGAAAGGCTGCGGCCTCTCTTCTGAATGGCAGGCAAGTCACACTTAAGATATCGTGGACTCTGTACGAGTGTACCGTCACTCATCGTCATATATGTCTTCAGACCAAAGTCTATACCTACGGATGCACCATTGTGTGTCTTTCCGTAGCTGCAAGACTGACCGTCAGTGGTGATGACGATGTAGTACTCACCTAGTGGGCTACGCTTAAAGGTAACGGTCTTGACCTTGCCTACGTACTCTCTTGAGAGCGAGAATCGGTATGTCTTTGATATCTTGTTGATGCGTACACTGTTGCCATCAAGCTTGAATCCGCCTTGTTTGAAGAGAAAGGATGTGAAATCCTTCGCCTTACGAAACTTGGGTGGACGTGCTGCCAGGTGCTTAAAGAAACGCAGATAGGCTGTATCAAGACGCTCAAGCACCTCTTGTACTGTCTGTGAGTGTAAGAGGTTACGGCTGATTCGATTGACAAAATGAGCCTTCATTTTACTGATACCGATATAACTTCTGTACAATCGGTAGTAACGTTTTTGCAGAGCGAGGGCATGATTCCATACAAAACAGGCCTCGCGAAGCATCTTATCCAGATGTTTCGTACGTTTGGTTCTATATAGTTTATATTTGTATGCAATCATAGTGCAAATATACCGAATTTTGAAGTGACCTCAAAATAAAACCATTATTTATTTGGCAAATAACTAATAGTTTTATACATTTGCTTAAAACAATAGCACCATGGCAACAAAAGAGAGATATAGAACAAGTTCGCACAGCATCTACAACATCAGTTATCATCTGATATGGTGTCCCAAGTATCGCCGCAAGGTACTTGTGGATGGTGTCGATGAGCGTCTGAAAGAACTGCTTCAAGAGAAAGCAGCAGACCTTGACATTACCATCGAGCAGATAGAAGTGATGCCTGACCATGTACATCTGTTTGTCAAGTCAAAACCATCACTTGCTGTTCAATACCTGGTGAATCAGTTGAAGGGCTACGCCTCTCTAAGACTCAGGGAAGAGTTCCCTTCACTGAGAAGTAAGCTTCCATGTATGTGGTCGCGCTCGTACTATTGTGAAACAATAGGTCATATATCTGAGGATACCATACGCAGATATATAGAACATCAGAAGAATGTTTAGGGAATGCTCTCATCCCACACCTAAAGGGATGGGTATTCACGCATAAAGATCATAAGAACTGGTCACAGTTTTGGGAAAGAGCGAGTAGGGAAGATAAGGAATTACTTTTGAATTATATGAACCAATAACAGGAAAAATATAATAATGGGGAATCAAGGAGAAATCATATTATATCAACCGGACGAAGAAATAAAGCTGGATGTTCGTTTGGAAAATGAAACGGTATGGCTTTCTATTGATGAAATGTCTCATTTGTTTGGCCGAGATATTAGTGTCATTGGAAAACATATCCGGAATATCTTCAAAGAGGGAGAATTGATAAAGGATTCAGTTTGGGCAAAATTTGCCTATACTGCTTCTGATGGTAAGACTTATCAAGTGGATTATTATAATCTTGATGTAATTATATCTGTCGGATATCGGGTAAAGAGTCAACGGGGTACTCAATTTAGACAGTGGGCAAACAAGGTGTTAAAAGAATACCTTTTGAAAGGCTATTCCATCAATCAACGTATTAACCAACTGGAGAATAAAATGGATTCAAGGCTGACTGCCCATGACCGGCAACTGGAAGAGCTAACAAATAAAGTCGATTTCTTTGTCCGCACATCCCTTCCTCCGGTAGAGGGTATCTTCTTCGACGGCCAGATCTTCGATGCCTATAAATTCGCTTCGGATCTTATCAAGTCTGCCAGACTGTCGCTTGTACTCATTGACAACTATGTTGATGAGAGCGTGCTGCTCATACTGAGCAAACGGCAGCCGAGAGTAACGGCCACCATCTACACGCAGCGCATCACTCCGCAGTTCCGGCTCGACCTTGACAGACATAACGACCAGTACCCGCCCGTCGATGTCCGGACATGCAAGCTCTCTCATGACCGTTTCTTGATTGTGGACGATGCTGTATATCATATCGGCGCATCACTGAAGGACTTAGGAAAGAAATGGTTCGCGTTCTCAAAGCTGAGCTTGCCCGCAGAAATGATAACCAATTTACTTTAGAATATGGAAGCAACAGAAATTAATCATAAGATACGTATAGGGAAAAGAATTGCCGAACTCCGGAAGGAGAAAGGGTTGTCGCAATTTAAATTAGCGCAACTAACTGGAATAGATTCATCTAACATTGGAAAAATAGAACTTGGCAAATATAACCCAAGTCTAGAAATATTGAGTCGTATAGGTGATGCTTTAGGTGTTGAAATTGATTTCAGACCCATTTAGCGACTAGTGTGTTATAAAACATAGCATATGTCGGTAATTTTTATTACGGGTATATTTGCCTATGTTCTTTTTATTTGTATCTTTGCAGAGTAATACTAATAAAGCTATATAAATGAGAACAGCGACATTGATTGAACCCTACTTAGGGTACCGGAACATTATTCTAATCGAGAAATGGGATACCAAGTGGGAAGTGGAGATTTGCGGAAGTGGCAAACATATTTGGGTGTATGAGGATGAGTTCATAGAGGACAAATAAAACAGAATAGTTATGTTTGAAAGAGAGATTGAAAGGTATAATACCTTATTGAGAGAGTATAAAACCACCGTCATTGATAAATTCAATGTAGAGGATCTGAAAGAGTACAATGAGATACTCTTCTCAGCTCATAGCTGTGCAATCGAAGGCAACACCTTCTCTGTAGATGACACAAGAGCTTTGAAAGAAAAAGGGCTGGGGATGATACCACAAGGCAAAACTCTCTTTGAAGCATTTGAGATACTGGATCACTTCAATGCGTATGATTTTCTAATGGGGCAAACAGAGCTGCCACTAACAGAACAGTTAGTTAAGGAGACACATCGGATTCTGACCCAGCATACGCTAACATACCGATATAAAGATGCAGTGCCAGGAGAATATACCAATACTGACATGGGAGCTGGTGATACAATTTTTGGCGATCATGAAGAACTGATTGCCCGTGTTCCTAAGCTAATGGAAGCTACACAGAAAGCAATAGAACAATTGCCGGTACATCCCATAGAAATTGCAGCACAGTTCCATAAGCATTTCATTTTCCTGCATCCGTTCCGGGATGGGAATGGACGGCTTGGACGATTGTTGTCTAATTTCATTTTAGTCAAATTAGGATATCCTATGCTCCTCATTGAAAGTACAGATAGGGAAAAATACATCGGCGCTCTTAAAGCATGCCGGGATGAGCGTAACACAGCCCCCATGGTGGAATTCTTTTTTTCCATAGCCATTGGACGGATGGAGAAGGAACTGGCTCGAAAAAAATCTATGAATGAAGACTATAATTTTGATTTTAAGTAAAATGAACAATATGAAAAAACTGATTATTCCCAGCATTATGGCAACATTGCTTCTCCTGGCTTCCTGCGACAAGGGAAATGACCCCATTCTGCCTGCACCGGAGCCTACTCCTGAGCCTGCACCGGAACCGGACAAGCCTAAAACGATGTTGTGCTTCTCTACAAGCATAGAGATGTTGAACGAAGTGACCACCAGGGGCACTGTTTCCTCTTTTGAACCGGATAGCGAGATAGGGCTATTCTATAATGACACATGCATAAACAAAAAATTTGTTTATGATGGCAAAATATGGAGTGGGGGAGAAGTGGCGCTTGCTGATGAGATGAAGGATATTATCTGTTACTATCCCTATTCGTCTGTAATCAAGAATAGCGAGGAAATTTCTATTGACATTGATTCCCAGACAGATTACTTGGCCGGTTCCGCATCGGTTGGGACCGAAAAACCTAAAGTGGAGGTCAAGATGAAACACTTGCTCTCTTTGGTCCGTATAACAATCAAGAAAAACAATTATATCGGAGAAGGGCATATTGAATCCTTGACCTGGAACGGTATCCATACCACTGCAAAGTATAACGCTTTAAACAATGCCATCACTCCGGAAGGAAGCAAAGGCAGCTTACTGGCTGGTGGCAACTATTACCTGGATGACAAAAAAGACCCCATCCCCGTTGAAACGATCATGCTGCCGGTAAACTCAGCAAAAGGAATAACCCTTACCGTTGTAGTGGACGGAGAGGAACGTGTCTATGACATTCCCGAAATTCACCAATGGGAGGCGGGCAAGGCCTATACCTATACTCTGACACTGAAAGGGGGATATAATAGTCCCATTGATTTGGAGGAATTTCCGATTGATGTCGGCTATTGGAGCACTTTCGGTAAAACGGATGATATTGTCCTTGGCAATTCTGAAGGTAACTGGTTTGATATTGAGCCTGGATCGGTAAAATATGGTACAGACATCTATCGGAATGAGGGATTTATGTTCGGATTCTACGGATATTGGACCGGCCTGGATCTGGAAACCGGGAATATGCCGGATACATGGGAAGGAGACTTCCGCATGGTGCTCATGGACAATGCCGGGAATATAGTGGATAAGTTCCAACCATGTTCCATTGTAGCTGAAAATGGCGCCATGATGAAAGGGACTGGGAGAAGATCCTATGTGACGGCGCCAGCAGGGACTTATGAGCTCGGCGTGCTTTTTCGTAAGAAAGGAGAGACTATTTGGCAGAAAGCAAATCGACTTGACAAGGTTGCAAAGGAGGATATGACTTTTACCATTAAGGAACAGACTGATTTGCCGGCTCTTCGTATGATCCAGGTGGAGGAAGAAACTAATAATGGAGTGGTAAATCACGATCGCCCTTATGATGGCAAATTCAATATAACCTACGTATTATCCAATCGAGGGAAAATTTCATTAAGAGGTGAAATTAAGGCTGTATGGGAACGAACTTTTGATTATACCGGCCACTGCTATCGTCCTTCTTCAAAGAGGACAAATACAGTGAATGATGATGAGTGGCAGGATGAGATTGGCCGAGTGTCTATCGACCTGCAGCCGACAATTCGTTTCTGGAAAGGGAATATTCCATGTAGATTCCCACAAAAGAGAGAAATGCCCAGGACTTCAAATGGAATAGGATATTGTATGCCAATGGTGCATCTCTACTGGAAAGCGGAAGGAAGCAGTGAATGGATACTACTCCGGTGCGATTTGGATGAAATTCTGGCAGCAAAAGTAAATAGCAGCCAAGAAGAAGATAATCTATTTTTATTGTCATTTAATTATTTGAATTTAAAACAATCTCATTGGTATAACTAATAAGTATGTATTGGTGTAATCAATTGGCAATAAATTCTTTATGGACGAGCTGCAATTAATCCAAAGCAAGATATATGAGATCCGGGGCCAGAAGGTAATGCTGGACTTTGACCTGGCAGAAATGTACGAGGTGGAAACACGAGTTCTCAATCAGGCGGTGAAGCGCAATATCGAGCGCTTCCCGGAGGACTTCATGTTTCAATTGACAAAGGACGAATGGCAAAATATGTCATCACAATTTGTGATGACATCACGAAATAAACGACCAAAGACTGCTATTCCATTAGATTTTACAGAGCATGGGGTTAAGTGTGCTCAGAAGCAATATAGCTATCCAAACAAGTGTTTTAATCGTTCGTGCCTTCGTCGCCATCTGCCAGCTGATAGCCAATCCACCGGTAGACAGAGTGGGGGAGCTGGAGAAACAGATGAAGGAACTCCGGGCCTACATGGAAGAAGTTTTCACCGATTACAACGATATCAACGAGGATACCCGGATGCAACTGGAGATAATTAACCAGACGTTGGCCGAGCTTCAGGTCAGGAAGAAGATTGAAGAGAAACCACGCAACCGAATCGGCTTTAGATGATAGTAGAAGAGAGCGAACTACCTCTAAACTAAAGATTTAGCGGCTTCGGAGAAACCAATGCCTCCTCTTTTTTCCTGCTTCTTCCTGCCACGGCTTTTTAGGACACGAGGTCGGTCATCCACCGTTGGGCAGTCCACAGGCTTGACTTTCCCACGCTCCGTGGGTAGGGCTTTCAAGCCAAATTCCTTGATGTTGCAAGCTGCATTGAGGTCCCGGTCGTGACGCATACCGCATTCCGGGCAAGTCCAACTGCGCTCACTCAGTTTCAATCCTTTGTAGATATAGCCGCATTTGCCGCAGGTCTTCGAACTTGGGGCAAAGCGGTCTATCTTGACAAGGTTTACGCCATACCACCGGCATTTGTATTCAAGCATCGTGAAGAACATCCCGAAAGATGCGTCCCCGACTGCCTGCGCTAAGTGGTGATTGCGCTGCATACCCTTCACGTTCAGATTCTCCATGCAGATGGTACGCACTTGGCTGTCGTGCGTGAGTGCATGGGTAATCTTGTGAAGGTTATCTTTCCGGCAGTTGGCGATATGTTCCTGCAACCGAGCGACACGGATGCGTGCCTTGTTGCGGTTGGAAGAGCCTTTCTGCTTGCGACTCAACCGCTTCTGCAATAGAGCCAGCCGTTTCAGACTTCCTTGCAGGTTCTTGGGGTTGTCAAACGTGCGTCCGTCAGAACATACGGCAAGCGATTTGATTCCCAAGTCAATTCCTAAAGCTGTATCATCCTGTACGGGTGTTACCGGAAGTTCTTGAATAGAGGTGTCGACCAATACGGAAGCAAAGTATCTGCCCGAAGGTGACATGCTGACGGTGACGGTTTTTACTGCTCCCTTGAACTTGCGGTGCAGCACAGCAGGAATATCTTTGGCTTTCGGTATGGTGATTGTCCCTTTTTCAAAATCCACACGGCAATGCTGGGGACAAAGGAAGCTCTGCCTGTCTCTGCGGCTCTTGAAACGTGGGAAGCCGACAGCCTTGGTGTTACGGAAAAAGTTGGTGTAGGCGGTATCGAGATTGCGCAACGCACTCTGCAACGACTGGGAATTAACCTCCGACAGCCATTCATGTTCCGCTTTCAGATCGCTCTTCATCAGATTGGTCAAATATACATTGCCAAGAGTTTCCTTACGTTCCTTGTATGCCGTGATTTTTAAATTCAAAGCCCAATTATAGACAAAACGACAACAGCCAAAAGTCTTTGAAAACAAGACCTTTTGCTCATTAGTCGGATAGATTCTATATTTGTAGGCACGTAACATACGGTAAATGTAACGATTTAATGCGAAACAATGATACAGAAAGAATACATTTCAAAGAATCACTCGAAATTCCTCATCAAGTATCACGTGATACTTGTATGCAAATAAAGCCCGTGAAGCACAAAAACAGCTTTACTATTTGCACTTTCGGAAAAATAGCCTATCTTTGCTGTGTACCAATTTTGGTACACATAAAAAGAAAGGAATAGTATGCTACAAGTAACATCAAGAGAATTTAGAGAAAAACAAGCCTCTTGGTTTGACATTGCAGATCAAGGAGAGCAAGTTATTATCAGGCGTAGGGGCAAACGTTCTTACATGCTGACCCCTATCTGTGACAGTGATATTACAATCACTCCTGAACTACAAGCTAAGATAGATAAAGCCCGTGAAGCACATCAAGCAGGTGAGTGTATAACATGTAATACACATGAGGAAATCGATAAATATTTGGACAATCTATGATGTATTCAATAGAAATTGCTCCTGAAGCCGATAAGGTTCTTGCAAAATGGAAGAAATCAAATCCTCAATTGTTCAAAAAGTTTCGGAAGATATATCATGAGTTAATGGATCATCCAAGGACTGGAATAGGACATCCGGAAGCTTTAAAAGGTGGAAACTATATTACTTATTCCCGTCATATCACGGCGCATGACCGTATCATATACGACATCTATGATGATGAAATCTGTGTTCTTGTGTTAGAAGTGGAAGGACACTATAAAGATAAATAAACGGGGCATAAAGGAAATCATTTCCGAAAGAATTATTATTTTCATTACAATTAGGTTATTATGACAATAAAAGAATTACAAAACAGAAGTTATGAGGAGCTTGTACAGCTCCAACAAGAAGGGAAAATAACATTGGTAGAATTCATTGAAGCACAACAAGAATTGGCCGATGAATGGAAAGAATGGATCGATACCCGGCCGATAAGTGAAGAAAGTGCGGGAGCTTTTCTTGCTTGGCATGAAGAATATGCCATGAACCACCAAGAAGAGTAACAAACAACAATCCCCTTACGCCAATTGAAAGTAGGGGGATTGTTATATTTGGACGGAAATGCTCCTTTTGGACAGTGTCAATTATTTACGCATAATCCTGACATACCATTCGCATTCCGGATGATAGCCATAAAATATTTTACCATCCCCACCTAGATCCCAGGGAGAGGTTATTTCAATTGAACGTTTTGGCAGAAGATCATATTTAGCTTGAGCTATCAGTACTTTTGTATATCTTCTAAAACGTTTGGATGCAGTCTGCTTCCCTTTTTTCTGTGATTTGCACCCACACCAAACTCCAGCTGGGAACTTTTTCTTTGATCTACTCATTTTAATGTAATGTTGTGAATACAATCATCCGATTAATAAGATTGTACCCTGATTAAACATTACATTTTCTTACTATTTAAACAATTCATTTTCAATAATATACAAATTATTCTTTCAAAATCAATATAACATTTGTATACAGTGGATTACCATAAGGCAACTTTGCCTAGATCTCCAATTTCAAGTTTAGCACTTATCCCCATAGCCTTAAAAACTCTTGCAATGGTGGAAAAGGTTAAATTCTTGCCGTTCTCAATCCGGGATATTTGTGCCCTTTGCACTCCAATCAGATTGCCTAATTCTTCTTGGGTTAAGTTCTTTGATTGGCGAGCCTGTTTTATGGCCTCCCCTATCAGAAAAGAATTAAGTTCTTCTTCGTAGGCATCACGTTTAGGAGTGCCTTTTTCTCCTATGTATTTATCCTCGATTTCTTCGAGTGTATAAAATTTCTTAGCTTCCATACGCTTTATTTTTTTGAATTGAAATATGCTAATAGGGTATTTCTATTTTCAGGATTCTGAATAAGTCCATAGCAGTGAATACAATGCTCGTTTGTTAATTCAATATATTCCATAAGATATGATAGATAGCAGTTAAATATACCAATTGCTTATATTAGTTCAAAATATAATAGCCCGGTTTTGAGTATTATGTACTCCAAGCAAGATTTATACCAACTGTTTTACAAATATAAAATTACTTTTTTAGGATTTGCAGATTTTTTTATTTATTTTCCAACATATATTATTTCTGTTAAATTATACAAATTCTAACAGCAAAATTCAAACAATCAATAATCACTGTTAATGAGAAAAAGACAACGGGCTATCAAAACGGTCAAGTTATTTATACCATATATCTAGAAGCTAGTGCTGCAGTATCGAAGGCTGTTTCTTCTCTTGTGAATGTAAATACCAAAGGCTGGCAGTGGGATTTTAGTCTGGATGATGATGTGTTATTGACATACTCCCATCCCTAAAGGAGTGGGTTTTCTCGCACATTTTGCGTAAAATGTTAAGAGCGTCCAAACTGTACTCCAAAAATCTTGTGCTTAACTTTTGGAGTACAGTTTGGACGCTAACGAAGTGATGGTATTTTCTCAAAGAGGAGCTCAAAGATACTGTCCAATATTTTGTGCAAATGGAAATACGAGACTCAAACTTGAATCCCGTATTTCCATTTGCACAAAATATTTTATAGTGCCGCGAAGAAAATCAAAATTGCTCAATTCCAGTAATGCTTCCTTTTTTATAATAGTACTGTTTATCTGAAAACTCATTGAAATTTATACTCCAATTAATTTCCGATATTTCTTCTCTTCCACCGGAGCCACTACCGGATGCCGGATAACTTATAAATTCCCAGTACGATTTTCCTGCGGTCAAATTATATGTCACAGGAGGTTCTTCAAAATCAAATCTTTCCATATTGCTTGACCCATCTGCGTTATCAATGATACAATAGCCACTCCCACGAGATTGGAATGTTATTTTTATTGCTGTGCTAATTGGATAACTTGAAGATATTTTCAGAATGATACCATCTCTATATTGACTAACTTGTCCATTTATAATATTTTCGTTGGTATTTGTTTGTCCACTAAATGCTGCACATATACGCGCTCCACGAAGTTGGAAATAGTCGATATCTTGGTCAATAAGTTCCGGAGAATTACTGAGTAAGTTACCATTTTGGTACCAACCGATAAACTTTCCATCTCCAGTCGGACTCGCGTATATTCTTTCTGGAACATTACCATACTCATCTTCGTATATCTTGTATGTTCTGATAAGATACCCTCCTGAAACTTTTTCTTCCACTTCGCCATAATCTAGCTCACCTAATGAACCTCCACGTTCATCCAAGTGCTCATCAACAATGCTGACAGTCAAGATGGGAGAAGATGGTATAGTTGCGGTAAATTTAGCTGTTAGAGTTCTGTTAGAATAATGACAACTAATCTTCCCTATAAGTGTTAGTCATCAATTGAAAAATCGAAATGCAATTGCATAGCTATAGGCATATATTTGTGCGAATTAAAACTGAAACAATATATTTACTAATACTGTATATTGCTATGAAAAATGAAAATCCGGCATTAGAAAAATATGCAGAGCTAATGATCGAAAAGATGAAAGAAGTACATTCATCCAACTGGACGAAACCGTGGTTCACTTCTCGATTCAAGGGATTTCCGCAAAATCTGACAGGAAGATTATACAATAATCAGAACAAGGTTTTACTCTATTTTATTTGTGATAAATACAAATATAAAACCCCTATTTTTGTCACTTTCAACCAAGCGCGTAATGAAAAGATACAAGTTCTGAAAGGTGCCAAAGCATTTCCTGTATCCTATTATGATTTAATCATTAAGGACAAGACAACGGGAAAGCGGGTCACAAGAGAATTCTACAAGGACCTATCACATGCAGAACAAGAAAAATATAAAGTCATTCCATTTCTTAAATATTACAACGTGTTCAATCTAGACCAGACCAACTATTCAGAAGTCTATCCAGAAGAATGGAACGCTCTAGTTAAGAAATTTGGGTTCACCATCAATTCCAGCAACAATTTTCGGAATGCCCTACTGGATTCAACCATTGAAAAACAGACATGGCTATGTCCCATCACCCTTAAAGAGCAAGCCGGAGCTTTCTACAGCCCATACAAAGATTCCATTACCCTTCCAGAAAGGTATCAATTCATTGATGATAAGGAATTCTACTACACAGCTCTTCACGAGATGGCACATTCGACCGGACATCCAGAAAGACTGGCAAGAAAATTTGGTTCCTTCGGAAGCACTGAACACGCCCGCGAAGAATTGATTGCCGAACTGTCAGCTGCAGTAACTGAACGTGATCTAGGTATGGCAGTTACCCCCAGAAAAGAAAACGCACAGTACCTAAACGGATGGTGTTCCATAATTTCGAGTGATCCGAAATTTATTATGACAATTTTAAGTGATGTCAACAAAGCAGTCACTTCCCTGGAAGAAGGTATAGGTCTGAACCAGGAACACGAGGATTCAACTGAAAAACAAAATCAGATACCAGTCATGACCGAAGATGAATATCTCGCATCGAGAGGATATGAAAATCCATTTTATTCAGTGCCCACAACACACAAGGGAAACCTCCGGACACAAAATTTATTATCAAGCATAAGCATAACGCGAAGCAACAAATATGAAGCAGAGCGAAATGTTCTAAAAGAAGAATACAGAGCAATGCTCGACAGAGGAGAGATACGTCAACCTACCAAAACAGAATGGATTATAAAAACCGCAAATGGACATCCTGACTTGGAAAGTACCCAGACAGCAAGACGTATGGCTATGGCAATGGGCATTAACTGGAAATCTGAGAAAAATGGCCTGCCGGTAATTCACCACTACTACTACGATCAACATGGGCAACTTCATACTCAATTTTATTGTAAAGATGAGATGCAAGACCGTATGGTGTGGAAATCCGGCAATGATTATATTCTTTGTACAGGGTCCCGTTCCGGCGGCGATTATACAGAACACATATTGCCTACTAAAGAAGTCTCGAGGATTAAGGAACTGAATACAGTTGAACTCCAATCATCCGGATGCAGGTCATTATTAAGCGACTCATCTGGAGAATTTCATATAAAGGATAAATCTACCGACAAGATAGAACCTTTAAACGCAAGCAATATTGATTTGGGAAAACAGCCTCCGGAAGCGATCAAGAAATTATTGTCCGGACAACAGACAGAAATGTCCACCCAATCCGGTGCTACGCGGATAATGAGGTTAAGCAAGTCACCGATCGGCTGGACACTCAAGACCGAGAAACAATCATTGAATGCAATAGATAACGCTATTGAAATATAATCAATAATTACAAAACAAAATGCTTATGAAGCCACTAAAAGAACTCATTAACGACATTCTCAATTCTTCAGAAAACAAAGAGTTAGAAAATATCAAGAGAAATCCGACAATGATTAAAGAGATAACTAATCCGACAGAAGTACAACAGCTGGCTGCCGTAAGGAGTTCTTCTCATGCGATAAAATATATAAAGGAACCTACAAAAAAAGTACGATTCATCGCTTTAAAAGATGATATATACAACTATCGTCATATTAAGAATTTAACAGCAAAAGAGCAACTATACCTCATAAAAGAGGGAATCAGCATAAAAAACATCCAAAAACCAGTAGAAAAAGTACAACTATATGCTTTAAAATGGAGAAGGGCCTCCATTAGTGACATTAGGAATCCTACAGAAAAAGCACAACTTATAACTATAAGAAAAGACAAAGAGTTATTCTTATATATAAAAAATCCAACTATTACTGTCTGCCAGGAAGTTGCAAGAGCATACTGTGGTAATATAGAAGTACCAGCAGATCGCAGGATTATAAAGCCTACCCAAAAGTTAGTTTCCAGTCTACAGGATACTGAAGGTTATGCTTACATAAAAGAAATGAGTCTTGATTATAATAAAGGAGATAAGTATATCAATGATGAATCAGATAAAATAATGAATTGGAAGAAACAGAAACAGAAACAGATTATAGACGATTATAAATATGAAATTGGTATTGCAAAGGAAAGGGGGACAGAACCCAATATCAAAATAGAAGAATCCGGTATTCAACAAGAAAATGGCCATAAACAAGTTAATACAAGAATCGATTATTCAAACAAACCTCAAGATAAGTATAATATTGAAGCACTCTCCAATAAAGAAGTCATAGGAACCATTTCATATTATGACTTTAATGGCAAAGTATGTGAAGTTATTGAATACAATACTGTTGAGAGCTATTTGAAAAGTATAAATGATGAATTAAATTCTAACCCAAACGGCTTTAACTATGAAACATTAACCACAGATGCCAACATCAGAAAATCAGTAGATGACATAGTTTACGGGGCTTACGGTGAAGATAATCCACATCCTTTAGAATGGTATTCCTCGAATAATACAAAAGCAACGATAAGTCCAGAACAATATTTATCAGAAGAACGCAATAAAATAATACGTGAATATGCTAAAAATCCTTTTGGAGCTCTCGATAAAGAAAATATATCAGCCGAAGGTATGGATAAATGGGCAACCGTTACCAATAAATATATGGAAATGAAAACAAACATATCAACAAAACAAATAGAGTTGCAATCTTCCGGTTGTAAAACTCTGATCTGTGACGTATTCCATTCTTCCGGCCAAAAAGAAAGCAGCCATTACCGCATTCTAGATAAATCCACCGGTAAGACAGAATCTATAAATGTGGGGGATATTGACCTGGGAAAGCAGTCTCCGGAAACACTCAAAAAATTGTTATCCGGCCAACAAACAGAAATGGCCAATAAGTCCGGTACAAACAGTCTTGTCACTCTGAATAAAACCATAACGGGGTGGGGGATATCTGCAGTAAAGCAAGTATTCAATTCTGCTGACAACTCTGCCGGCATTTAAATTATTTCCAATATAAAAACGAAAATATAAAATGAAAGATCAAAAAGAACTACTGAAGAAATGTCTGATAAACGATATTCCAGCCATCGTTTTCCAAGGAAGCGATAGCTGTGCTGTGGAAATTCTGCAAGCAGCGGAAAACATTTATAGGAAAAACGGTTGCAGTCCGGAGTTTTTAATAGATTTCCATGAAAATGTAGTGGAAAATTTTAGAGCATATCAACTGGAAAACTCTACAGCAACCAAGCTCCCTGATCTGACAACAAGTGAAAAAGAAGCGTTCTACATTCTTCAGGAGAAAGAAGAGGTCTGTTTTCCTATTCAAATAAAAGATTTTGAGCAACACTTAAAAGATCATGGATTTACCAGAACCTATGACAATACAACATCTTATGGCAAGTACCTTTTATTAAAAGAGAAAGACTATATAGGTATCACAGGAAATAACGGGAATTATGATTTTGCCATTAATTATAGCAAAGAAAGCAATCAAATAAGTTACTTCGTCTTTTCAGATGATCCGAGTTATCCGGAGCGAATAGGAGACTACAACAGTCTAAAAACATGCTTCTCTGACATAATGTCCAAACACCCGTTAAAAGAAGAAACGAACGAACTATTTACAGTAATAGGAAACTACCATAAAATGGGATACGATGATATATCCCAAGCCTTGACCCAATATGCATCAGCCATAGATAACTTTTCCGCTTCTTCCCAATCAAAATACATAATTGAAGGTGTTTCCATATGTAAAACAGATAGCAGGCAACTAAAAGGAAATATAACAATTACCCAAAAAGGAAATATACCGGTCAGTCAGATTACAGATTTCCAGATAAAAGATATTTCCACCGGTAAAACAGAACCTCTAAACATAGGCAGTATTAATCTGGAAAAGCAGTCTCCGGAAACTATCAAGAAACTGCTGTCCGGCCACAAAGTCGAGATGACCAATAAGTCTGGCGCAAATAGTCTTGTATCTCTGAATAAGACGGTGACGGGGTGGGGGTTATCCATTGCAAAACAAATCGCCAACTCTACAGATTCGTCAGCAGAAATATAGAATAAAAAAAGTTTTTCTCCCTTTTTTCCCTATCAGTTCAAAAAAATGTGTAATTTTAAATTTTAAAAGATATGAAAATGGATTACGATGAATGCAGGGCCAAAATATCAATCATAGACATAGCAGAGGATCTCGGATATACACGCATATCGGGCAGACAAGCAACGAACTTGACCTATGTTCTTGGCAACCTCAAAAATCCAGAAGACGAAATAGTCATCTTTCCTAAAAAGAACACCTATTTCTCAAGGAAAGGCAGCTTTGACGATAAGGGAGAGCTGACCAAGTTTGTCCTTAAAAGATTGCATATGTTCTCTTATTGCACCCAACAAGGATATAGAGGAGTCAATGAAGTTCTTTCAAGATATATGACTGGCGAAAGAATTGTCACCGGAAACGTACAAAACCGTACAAAAGACCACATCCAGAACTATATTAAGGAATTCAATTTGAATTATTGGAATCCCCGTCCTATCAAAAAGGACAATCCATATCTGACCGTCCAAAGGAGGCTCTCCCCACAGACTGTGGAGGATTTCGCCAATAGACTGTTTATCTACCAGGTAGGGAAAAATAATCATATCGGCTTTCCATTCCGCAAGCCCTCCCAGATGGAAATACTTAACTTCGAAATGAGAAACTATTTCGAAGAAACCAACACCAATTATAAAGCCTTTGCCACGGGTGGTGACAAGGCCCAAAGCTGTTGGATGGCCAATTTTGTTCCTTTTGACAAGGTTACGGACATATATCTCTTTGAATCTGCCATTGACGCAATGAGTTTCTACGAGCTAAACCATTATACTAAAGAAACCACATGCGCATTCATAAGCACGGGAGGATATGTCACCAAATCCCAAATAGAGAACATAAGCCGTATATTCCCATATGACAAGGTAAAGTGGAATTGTTGCTATGACAATGATGCCAGCGGTAATGGTTTTGACATCACCACAGCATATTATCTCAAAGGTGAGGAATGTAAAGCTTTTGCAAGGACCAACACTGGAGATACATATAAGACCATCTATTTGAGTTTCCCGGATGGAAACACACTGACCTTCAAAGAAGATGCATTTTCCTCCGGCGAGTATCTTAAACAACATGGTATAGACAATGTAAATATCATCAAACCTTCACGATACAAAGATTGGAATGAGCTTCTTGTCTATTACAAAAGATTTGATTTGAACCTGGGGCCAGGAATGAAATTCATCCCGGCTATCGAAAAGACCATATCCCAACTCCATCTAAGAGGATATGAACAATTGGCTAATAGTATCAGTTCTTCCACAAAGGAGCTGGTGGATTCCCTGCTTGAGCAAGCCAATTACTGTATTTCCGCACCTCTTGCCGAGAGTGGCGCTTACACTCTTATGGTAGACTGTAATATCTTCATGGGGCTGGATACGATGGTACCGGTACCAAGCAATTTATATGTTATAGAAAAGTGCACGCAAAAAAAGATATCGGCACATGCCATAAATGAATTTCTTAAAAACGAATATATAAACATTTTTAGAGACATGAGATCTTCTGATTTCAAAAATCTCCTGGAAAAAAACATCCTGACTTATACAAAGGGTACTGTAGAAAAGAATTTTGAGAAAGTGATATTGACTTCTGGATGGAATCTCAAGCCTTCAACTTTTAAGGAAAAGAATCTTGATTTAGAACATGGTATATAAATTAGCATATTTCCATCCAATTAAGACACCAATCTGAAGTGGTTGTACAAGTAGCTATTTCAGATTGATGTCTATCCAACAAATTATATTCATAAAATCGCCTTCTCTAATTCTCCACTTTGAATAATATTGCGTTTATGTTTAATATACAACAGCAGTCTACGAATCAGATGTGCTTGATTCTTTAAAGTGGGCAAAGGTCATTCAAAATTTTTTCACAGTCAATTCCAATCTGTCGATAATTCTGCTCCACATCCCTATCAGTCGTTAACTTCACTATCGGTAGTGGTTTTTCATCCAGTGAAAACTTTTCAAACCGTGTTTTTATTCGACTTACATTAGACTCTCCTGCAGAAAGTATAAATTCTCCTTTCTGCAATTCAGCAAATTTATTGCTATCATAGATTTCCTCTTTCTGTTTGCTCCTGGTAACACTACTATTGTACCGTCCGGAACTGGAACCTGCAGAAATACTTTTCTTTTCCTTCTCCTCCTTTCCAAAAAACAAAGGGTAATACTTCAACGCTTCCACATCCTTTGTCTTTCCCAGAAATAAATTAGCAAAATTGGCCATAATGGAAACCCGATCTTCTTTACCATATAATTTGTCGAATTTCGTACCAGATTGGGTCAGTACAAGGAATGAAACGCCATATTCTCTCAAGACCGATGGTAAAGATTGAAAGTCATTAACTTTAACGGTAGTCATTTCATCAAGAACAAATGCGAATTTCACACGATTACCAAACTCAATCCGACGCGCAGCGAGGGGAACTAACATCGCAACAATAGGAGATATCATGCTCTCAATTGCAAAATTGTTTGAAACGGCAAACAGTTTTGGTTCTTCCGGGTCTATCAAGTCATAGATAAAGTCATTACCCGAAAGGACATAACATACATTTTTATTAGTAGCCAGATTACTGATATAGTTATTGATGGAAAAAATCACAGAACTTTGGGTACGTTCACTGCCTTTTGAACCAAGAAATGCACCAGCCTTCATTTTAGACATCATATCCCCTTCAAGAAAACGCGTCAATTGCTCCGGAGTGGCCATCAAGATGAAATTGAGAATATGTGGAAGGGTGCAATACTTCTCATAATCACCTCGAAATTTATAGAATCTCACCGCCACACCACAAAGTAGTCCAAGTGCTGCCTGAAACCATTCATCGGTATTGCCTTTCTCTGGTTTCATCGCATTAAAGAAGTCTGTCATTGCCTGAAAAAGCATCGTTTCATTACGGATCACATTCTTATCAAGAATATTAAAACGATATGTACGTGACATATCCGTGAAACTTATATAATAGAACTTATAAGGATATTTATATTTATGAACAAGATTCCAGGCTGTTTTCGTGTAATCATAGTCTTTATAGTCATAAATGAATCCCGCCCATCCATAACGTATATACTGCTCAAGAATGGGCTTGCCTATAGAAGCTGTCTTACCGGAACCGGCGCCACCTAAGACCATGAAATTATCACGTGGATAATAGAATTCAAGCTGTCCACTATCACTACCAAGAATAAAAGTATCCTCATCCTTTCTCGGTTTGGATTTCTCAACAACAGATTCTTTAAGAATATACTTGATAACAAAAAAAATTGAAAATATGCAATACAAATAAAGAGATGGCTGGATATTGAAAAAGTGCAAGAAAGCAAATGAAATTAACAAAGTAAAAAATATACTTACTAAAGTATAAAATAGAAGATTCTTCCATTTTTTGACAAATGGATTAATGCCTATGAGAAAAATCAAACATGCAGAAAGAAACAAACATTCAATAAAAATCAAACTCATATTACAGATTCATTTTCTAATAAAATTCTTTTAATTTTTTGTTTCAAATACAACTTGACAGATTTCTTTGTTGGATGAAGAATTTGAGTAATATTTCTTGCGCCATTCAAAAACTGCCTTTCCTCTTTCATATCCTCCATTACCTCACGTATAATCTTATTCTGAATCCTATTCTTATAACTGGAATAGCTGCTATGGTAATAGTAAAAGCGTTCATCTGTAGTTGCGATATATCCATATTTATTACTAAAATGCTGAAAACAACCCACCTGCCACCCCTTCATGCTAAAACCGTTTTTTACGGCTTTTCCATTAAGGATATTAACATTTCCCATACTTTTAGCCAAAGGTGATAATGACATTGTCTGAGTAACATCCATTCTAGAAACTACAACATGGGCATGGAGCTGCAGTCCTTCTTTTAAATCACCTCTACTTTTTACACCGTCTTTAACTTCTTCATCAAGGTATGTATGATGCCGTTCTGTTTCCACTCTTCCAAACCAGACAAGATCTTCACTTGACAAATTCTTATCTCTATTAAAATTTTTAGCATATATATCCATACAATCTCTCACGTAATTTTTGAATTCAGCAATAACCATTTCAACCTCTTTATCTGTCAATGATGAAAGGGCTAATACATTATCTTTTCCAGTAACCTCCCTAATCAAATGGGAGATTTCCCTTTGTGAAGGGTTATAGGATAACATATAAAATTTATCTTGATTGTTTTTAAGTGTTTTTTTATTATTATCTATTTTTTGTATTACCTCGGTTAACGATACACAATCCTGATATTGTGAAAAAAAGTACTTCCCGCTCCCAGATTCTTTATTCAAGTAATGAGCCAATTTAACACAACTGCTAGAATTATCCGACATTCCTAACCCATTTTTTTTTGGACGATGTAATTTGCTATACATTGATATATGTTCTAATTTTTCTTATTAATTGATCCCTATGCTCACGAGACAACAAAAAGAAACCATCCTTATTCAAAGACAGAATTCTGTCAGATAATAATTCTTCAATATCATATATAATATCTTGAATAACATTATTTTTAACAGTATCTGACCGAAGTTTTTGTATAAGTATATCTTTGCTTCTTATCTCTGATTTCAATTTCTCATTCATTTGTATTACTTGGTATAACTCCTCTTCCGAAACGCTTAACCCTACTTCTGGAGTATTACCACTATTCGAAGAAAATCCATCCTCGATACCATGTAATATAGGATCAATCTTATTAATCTCAATGTTACGTAGAATCTTTATTAGATCATCCATTCTCTTCAGTAATACAGCATTTCCAGATTTCATGGTAGAGACAAAAGTTACAATTGGTGGCGTTTGACCAAGACGTGGTTCCACACCGGTGGTCTCGAAATACCCAAGCATCTCATCCAAGCAGTCAGAATAACTGGATCTTTGTTTATACCTATCCAATCTATTCTTTACACACTCTTTTATCTTTATACTTTTAAAATCACTATTCATTGAACCTATCTATTTTATTGTAGCAAAGATAGTTAATATTAATAATTCCACCTATTTTCTACTAAAAAACAATATATAAAAATGTAATACATTGATTTTATGATATTTAGAATATATATTATTTATATAATTCTACCTTATAAAATACTAAATATTAGAATATTATATTTAATAATTCTACCAAAATTCCACTAATTAAAAAATATAATAATAATAAATCTCTGATATATAACGCTTTGCGTTATTAAGTTCACAATATGCGTGAACTCTTCTTGCTAATCACATTACACTTCGTTTCATTTCCCTCATCAGCAAAGCTACCATTAGGGAAACAATATATGAAATTAGTTTACAATATCAATCCTAAAAAACATTTACTCACGTATGCGATTACAAAGCTTCCTGAAAAAATCTCATCAAGATACAGCTGCAACGCGAATGATATCCGCTTCCAAAATATATTCTATCGGCTTGTTTTTTTGCTCAATTTGGAACTTTTATCAAATTCCGAAGGAATGGGTTCCTCAAGCACAAAAGATCCCTAAAATGACTTTAAAATGCCCAACTCTAATTTTCGGTTTATTTTTCCCTATTTGTTTTATTACTGTTCTCTGTTCATTCATTGCAGAAGTGATTTGAATTTTGATGTTTTTTTTGATTGATTTTGTTATTTCTTTAGCAGCAATGAGTTTAGAATATTCTTTAGCTAAAGCTAGAGAAAAACAGCTATTGAAAAGAGTGCTTGATTTACAGAGAGTTATAATCTTACGCTCACGCTTTTAGGGAACGCTCACGCTTTTGGGGAAGTTACGCTCACGCTTTTAGGGAACGCTCACGCTTTTGGGGAAGTTACGCTCACGCTTTTGGGGAAGTACGCTCACGCTTTTGGGGAAGTACGCTCACGCTTTTAGGGAAGTACGCTCACGCTTTTGGGGAAGTACGCTCACGCTTTTAGGGAAGTACGCTCACGCTTTTGGGGAAGTCATTTTTTATAGATGTTCGTATATTTTTTAGCTTACTCTATTTTTTAGAACGTTAACACATATGAATTGCATTTCGATATTTTAAAACTCTATTTAACAAATTGATAAATTCTACAATGATGGTTGAAATATACGCTCACGTCATTTTATGTTTTTCATGCACTTTTATTTGCATGAAAAAAAACAAAGTCATATATTTGTCTCAAAATAAATAATATGAATACTTCTAAAGCTGGGAAAAAAGAAAAAGATGCTTTGATTAAAAGGAATAATTCAGCTCCAGATTTTCCTTCGACCCTAATTTTAAGCAGGAGTCAAATGATTGTTGAAAGATATATCCAAGAGTATTCGTATAATTTGGAAGACTATATTCAGAATCGCAGAATACTAACAGTCGATATTGATATCCAAACTTTAAGAAATTGGTATCCTACTAAGCATTGGAAAAAAGATCTCGAGAATACATGTCTTTATATGATGAATGCACGAAAAGGCATTTCAACAAAAGGTGGGTTCGAATTATATAGTTTGCTTACGTTTGCAGAATTAGATGACACAGGATTACATGTAAATGTTGACCCAATGGTATTGCAGAAATACATAATAGCTTCCAATACTCCCAACACATTGATAGACTTTGGTCTGTCAAATAAATTCAAGGGAGCATATACCCATGAATTTTATTGGTTAACTTGTTTACATGACCAGCCAAGTTCTGGATATAAGTTTGACCTTACGCCCGAATGGATTAAAAATAAATTCGGAGTAAAATATCAAAATAGTAATATCAAATTACAGATAATTATACCTGCACAAAAAGAAATAAAGGAACTTTACGATAATAAATTATGTCCTCGCTACTTTACATTTGAAGAAGTAAGACAAGTAGTAGGGAAGTGTACCAAGATAATTAAATGGGAATGTACCATTCATAATGAAAATAGAGAGGATAAACGTAAGATAGAAGCGAACAAGGCCTATAGGGAAATAGATAAATTTCTCACTGATAATCTACCTAAATATCGAATAAATGTATTAGAACAAATAAGGCTATTTGATGCAGAACAAATTATTAGGATTTGGATGAGATTAAATAAATTTGAGAATTCTGACAAGAACGAAATTCGCAATAAAACAGCCTATTTGATTTTCATTCTTGATAAGTATGGAATATCTGCCAAACAGAAAAAGAAAAACGCATCGTCTATAACTTCCGCACCTCTATTTGAAAAAGAAGAGAAGGATACAGTAGCCGGTATTAGCTACTGGAATGAATGTTTAAAGCACATAGACGAGAGTCCGAATACAAGTAAGGAAGTTAAAGCTCTCTTTAAACAACTATATTTTTATTCATACACAGAGGAAGAAGAGGAAAATCTCATTACATTTCAAACCTCTAAAGAGTGTTATACAGCCATAGAAACTTATTTTACAGAAGTTTTTGCCGCCGTTCTCCAAAGATATTTTCCATCTCCTATAAAAGTTTTTTATAAAGTTCACTAATTATGAAATTTGAAAATTACGATATTATCCAACTGCACCATTTATTGGACAAATATGTCTACTCTCAGGTCAACTATGAAAATGAATTGAATCGTAAAACCATAAAGACCAATATAAGTTGGAAAGAAATTCTTCTATTTCTTCATTGTACATCTTTAATCGAAGCAAAAAAACAGATGAGAGAAGCTTTCTACTGTTATGCACAGACATTTGTCACCATTTACACAGAGAATGATTTTTTTTCCTCATATCCTTTAGTCGTAGATGTAGATGCCACTGATTCTGGAATCATGATAGAGCATAATACAATAGCACTCAAACACTATCTCAAGCATTTTGACAACAAAGTAGAAATTTGGAACCGATTTATAGAAAACCTATTAACTCAACACTTAAAATCATCAGGAAAAGTCATATACTCATATTTATGTCGCGGATATGAGAATACTATATCAATGGAGATATTAAAAAAAGATTTAGGCTCCACCTTGTCTAATCCTCAGTTCTTATATCGCATTATCAGACCTATTGAAACTGAAATTTTATCTCTTTATAACAAAAGATTAATACCTTTTTATGTGAAAGTAGAAACCCAAAAATCAGCCTCAGGATCTGGTGGTCGTTTGCTTGGAGTTACCTTTAAAATTATTGATGAGGTATCATTAATAAGACAAACAAAATTGCTACCTGAATATTTAGATTACCTAGAGGAACAATTACTTTGCATATATCCAATGGAATACCCTTTCCTTATGGAACAAATAAAAGAAATGCCCACTGCTGTTATTGAGAAACTTCATAATGTTATTAAATACATAGGCACAGATCCTGTAGCTTATGAATTGCCTATTGCTAGAGTTGTCAAAACAAAGCTTGAAGAAGATTTTGACATTCAATTTCCTTAGTCCAAACATCCCTACTCCTATCCATATCAATCATATAGAACTATTGATTTTTTCCCTATTTGTTTTAAACGCGGGTGAGCAATAAGTCCTGAAAGGATCTGTTTGGCGTAAAAGTCCATACAGGGTATGGGCGTACAGAAAACTGTTCCTTTCAGAACGAATGTTTCTCTTTGCCAATCTTTATTCCTAAAATGGAATTTATGTAATGGAAGGGATAGAGACTGGCAAAGTTACAAGAAACATACCTTAGCAGGGCGGGTGGGAAGAATGGAACGGTGAAGAGGTCGGCTTTTGCCGACCAATTTTTTTGGGAAGCAGCCCCTATGGATGGAGCTGCTCTAATTGTACTAATCAAATAAATCCAACTGCCACCCATAATTGCATATATGCCTATTGCAGCAGGAATGAGTGTTATTTACATGACTCACGTCGCGTTAGGGATAGCAGGCGAGTATGAGTGTAACGAATATGTTTGAGCCGGAAAGCCCGACCGGAACGGGAACGCCCCAATAATAAGCAGATATAAGAATCAACAAATATCATCTCGGTTAAAAGTTAATATATTATAATATACTAAAGCATTTTTTAGAAAATAGAAAAATGTATGTAGATTTGCATTATCAAGGAAGTTAATAAGATCTCATTGTTGCTTTTTAGAGACAAAAACCATTAGTATGAAAAGTAATTTATCAAGTCAAATGAAAGCAGAAAGTTCTGTTAGAACTAACCGTAAAAGTGTAGCTTGATGAAGAACTGACCTTAGAACTTCCCTCATACCAACCATCAAACGAATATCCGGAATTGGCACTTGCTGTAACAGTGCAACTGGAACCATCCAAGACCTTGCCACCGCCAGACACAGTACCACCAGTGCCTGCAGATACGGTTACAGTGAACTCCTTCTTAAAGGAAACCTTAAATTTCCAATCTCGCAATTGGATATTAAAGCTATACTGATTTTTGCCACTAAATTGGCTAGAGCTGCCACCTGCCGGGCCACCGGTAAAACTAGCAAGCTGATAGCCCGAATAAGGCACAGCAGCAACCGTAGCATCGTCCTCGCCATCATACAAACCTGCACCGGTTGCATAACCGCCAGTGAACTCCACCCGACTTCCGGCACGGGTCGTGGCCCCCTGCCCGTCACCGTCCTCACCTTCAATAATAACCGAGGACTGTTTACCAGGCACAACCGGACGTTGCACCTCGTTTTCAATCAACTCGTCACGGCCACAACTTACAGCCAACAGAGCAAACAAAACATAAATAATTCTTAACTTTTTCATAAACAATTAAATTTAGCTTATTATACAAATATAGTAGATAACGTAAGCAATATCATTTCGTATTCCCAGATATTCAGCAGGAAACCTTTATCTCGAATTTAAAGATTATTTTGAAATCATTTAGATAATAATAGGTCTTGCGAACCGGTGAGTACGCTATCTGGGCACCATAGTCCCGGAACTCCTGAAGATAGTAGTTGACCATCCTCCGGGACACACCCAACTTGACGGACAAATCAAGGGAATCACCCGTCATCTCACGGAGTATCAGACCGTGAAGCTTCTCCATCCTTTCAATCTGGCGTATAGTGTTCATGGCTTTCTTTTTTTTATCTCGTTCAGAAGCACTTTCCAATAATAAGTGTTGTTGCCAAGAAGCCTCTTGGTCTCCTTGTTTCCTTTGGCCTTCCTATATGCACACAATGCGCCTATATCGTTCATCCCGCCAAGCTGAAGCGCTGCATGCTGCCTTACAGCCCTATCCAGATGCTCGACACTCATTCCAGAGGTATAGCTCTTCAGTATTTCATAATATATGTTCAGCATGGCATGACGTGACAGAAAATTATAGTCCTGGGGAATGGCAGCATAACCGTAACGCGCAATACTTAACAATATTATATACTCTTTCTCTTGTTCTATCCGTTCCATTCTCAATATATAAATAGTGGTTTGATGACGCGATTATTTTTTCTCACCTCATAATGTAGATGATACCCGGTACTACGTCCTGTCGTACCGACAAAACCAATTATCTTACCGGCAGGGATACTCTCTCCTGGTCTGACGTAATATCCCGATAAATGGGCATAAATACTGCTAAAACCGTAACGGTGCTTGACCTCTACACATTTTCCATACCCGCCGCGGTGCCCGACAAAACAGACAACACCAGCAGCTGAAGCATGAACTGTAGTAGCCAGTTCACAGGCATAGTCAAGGCCGGCATGAAATCGCCCCTTTCCAGTAAGGGGATCTTTACGATACCCATAGGGAGAAGATACCCTTCCACCAACGACGGGTATGCGTAAAGGCAGATAATCCAGAATTCCTGCAGAGAAATAAAGGTCTGCCACCTCGACTATGGGGGCAAGGGTCCTGGACTTTATCGCCAGTTCCTCGAGCAGGGATACCGGAACGGAACCTGACAGTAGCATCAATATGGCAAGCAGCTTTATCATCTGTGAAATCAGGGATTATTCCGTACCGGAAGATTTTCCATTCTTTCGGCACCCGGTTTTCTTTTGGGATTAAGTATCTCAGCCGAAATTATAGGCTTGTTATCAAGCTTGTAAAGGAAGTGACGGCCACCTTCACGCTCCTGCATCTCAATAACCAGTTTTTTCTTGTCCGGAATTGTAAACTTGTTCAGCGCGGCTGTGAAGTCCCTTGTCTCATGCGCACCAATACGTTCCGGATAATCAAAGAAAAAGAGCGGAATCTGCTCGATCTGCTGGATGGCCGTCTTTTTGCGGAATTTGGAATCTTGGATGTAGAAACGCACGAAGTCAGGAACATAGTCTATATTGCTGTAATTGACAAGACGGAACTTGAAGAAGAGGATATCCCTATCAATAATAATATTGGTGATGGAAAAACGAATTCCGGCATAATCCTTATGCAATTTGTTCAGGGAAGGGAAACATGCGTTTACCTTTTTGCGCAGATTCTCACGCTGCACACTGTTAAGTTCCTTATTATCAAGCAGGGCAACGCGCTTGTCCTCTGTCTTCGCTGTAGGATCAACGACAAATGAAAGGTGGGAGGGCTTCTCCGCAAACTTCAGATCAAAAGTATAGAACTTGCCTGACTGGGTAACGACAGACACGTTCGTCTCAGAAGAGAAAGGGGCTGAAGCCCGCACTGCAACAATATTGTCAACACCTGAAGCCTTGGCCACTTCCACATCCTCTGTACCATAGTCAACGTACATTATCTTGTCGGGAAAAATGAGATGGCTCTGCTGGTTGTCGTTGACAGCTATTACTGGGGGACGCATGTAACTCTTGCCAACAAGATGATATGTTTCCTGCAGTTCACGGACAAACGAGATGTTATAACTGTAATACTGGCCATCGGCAGTAACCACACTCATATTGGTAAGGCCTTCAAATGACGGTACAACAGATTTCAGGCGAATAGCGCACGGATAAGCTTCAATCTTCTCTCCAGCCACATTCTCGTCTCCAATAGAAAAATATTTCACCTCATTCGGAAAAATAAGATGGAATGTCTTGTGTGTAGAGACAGAGAAGAAGGAAGACTGAATCTCCTGCAAAGCAATGGTGTTGTCAACCGCCGGTCGGTCTGCAAGCGTAGTCTGCGCCTCTACCCGACAGATAGAGGCAAATACAAGTAGGGAAAACAATATATTCTTCATGTCACACTTCATTGATTTACTTCTATTTCTTTTTTATTACTCTACTCTAATTAATGCGTACATATATACCTGCGATATCACAGGTTCTCAATACCTCTGCATTTTCTTCACCGAAAGCAATTAAGATGCTTCCACAACCGGGTGAATTTCCGCGTGTTCCATCAGGGCGAAAGAAACGAATCCGGTTACGTAGAAACTTCATTGCCGTGGCTTTCTTAAAGATGACATCTTGAAACATCTTTGAGTCACAACGATTGAAGAGCAATGCAATTCCGTTGCCATGCTCTGCCAAACGCTTAACAAACTGTTCAATAAGCGGACGGGAATAAGGGGGATTAAGCCAAACACGGCCTATCCAGTTTTTCGTTAATCCGTCATGGTTCTTATTGTACATCCGTATAGCTGTCTGCCAAAGTGGATTTACTGGAGCGCATGGATCTGTATCAAATACGCCCAACGCATCTATAATTTCTTTCGGTGTGTACCATTCATCGGTAGCAGAGGCCGACCGTTCAAACTGTGTGTTCATTCCTATTCCGTTATTAGATATCACTTATTTTTCTTCCGGACGCAAGTATACTTCATAGTTGGTCTTAATGGTAACCTTTATCTTTTTCACATTCTTGGACAAAGCCTGTTTACCCGCATTAGCCGCACTTGAAGCCACAACAGTAGCCACCTGCGCGGCAGCATCAACACCGGGTATTCCGCTAGTAGGCAACCCATCCAACGCACCGCCAGCCGCATCCTTGGTGACATCGGATTTGGGATTGCCCGGCACGTAGATACCCAACAAGGCATCCTTTGAGTATACCGACTTCGCAAACGGTAGAATGTTCCCCGCAAGATTGATATGGGTAATCTTTACATTCACACGTTCGCCGTCTATTCCGGTTACAATACCATACACCGGGGAATTTTTCGGAATAAGCACACCATTATCCGTATAGGCATCCTCTCCCAAACGCATTTTAAGGGTACTGCCAGCCATTACGATCTGCTCCGAATGTACATATGCCTTAATAGCATTTCTGTTACTTGAAGAAGTAAGGCGAATACTGTGAAATGGAGAAGCCTTTTCCGGCTCAATCACCGGTATCACTTCATCATTCTCCGTTTTACTCTTCTCAAGCTCTTCCATTTCCATCCTTCTGTCCTTCTTCAAGCCTTCCATCCCATCCTTTTGGAAACGGTCATTCCGGTCATGTTCATCACTCCGAGCCGAAGGCTGGCCGGATAATGCCTGCCCTTTCCTTTCAGCCTCGATATTCCGCAAACCGGCAGACAGATTCTCCTCATTCTCACGGATAGCTGCCTGAATACGGGCTATCGCCTCCGGATCATCTTCCCTATATGTCGAAACGGAAGAAGAAACATATTCTCCGACGTTTCCGGCAAAGCCTGGTGCCACAACATCATTGGAAAGGTTTTTCCTCTTATCGGACGTATTGATCATGTCATCGATGGACAAATCTTCAGCCTCGGCACGCAAGGATATTGTCTGGCTCTCCATGTTTTGAGGGGCAGACATGTCCAGAAACATGGAGAGAAAAAGTAATGCCGCCACAAGCAACATGCCACCCATTACAAAAGGTTTCCTTATTTTCATGACACAATTAATTTAAAGGAAAATATTCCTGGACATAATTCTTGAAATAATAACCGGTCGGATTCTCCGGGTAGCGCGGCGTGACACGTATCAGAGTACCGTTTGACACTATACGGACTTTCTTCGTACCGGCATTGCTCATCACACTCAGTGTCGAGGAGAATACAACCTGATACTCACTGCCGTTTCCGACTTGCTGCAGGTCCTCTACACGATCAAAATTGCACCGATAGACAACCCCTTTGTTAATGGCATCCGAATAGGCCTTGTCATACTGGTATTTCCCGAATACAGCATTCAGATCAGTCTGGTTCACGAGAAAGGCCGCACGTGCCTGGTTGTTCTTGATGTTGTTGACATCAAAACTATTGACATAGTAACTCACAGAATAGCAATGGGTCACCAGAAGAGCCTTATACAGCTCTTCCAGTTCCGTTGACTCTACCGGCAGTATTTCTCCACCAGTGCTGACAACCAGCACATTGTCATTGGCATGTTTCACTATCGAGTAGGAATAATACAACACTGCCAGCACAATGAATGTAGCGGATGCAAAGAAAAGCTTCAGATAAAGGGCTTGCTTACGCTTTGCTTCCACATAGGAGAGGAATCCCTTAGTAAGATTAGCCTTGTTAACTTCCATATCTCATAAAAATTAAATTCTTCAAACACATGACAACAAAACTGACAACCAAAGCCAGCAATGCCAGAAGTATCTTCGCCTTTAGCGGCATTCCGACTGGACAGAATGAATCGTATATCTGTCTAAGAACCGCTATGTATTTTCCTTTTTCCACTTTCATGATCCTAAAATAAATTGGAAGCCTTAGCTTTCACGACACTGAACATCTTGATTTTCACCCAGACACCGACACATACAATCACCAATACAGTAACCTGCCCCATACTCTCCTTGCCTTCCATAAAAAAGCCTGCCACCTCATTCGAGAACTTGTCCGCCAGAAGGAACATCGGAATCATCAGATAGCAGATGATCATGTTCTTCAGCCATGTATAGAAATAGCTCCGGGTATTTTCGTGTATCATCAGCACAATGGCCACCGGTGCAATCAGCTCCAAGAGTAAAAGCCACATGTACCGCCCTAGAATAAAGAATGTATAGGTGTATTTGAAAAGGAATACACCGACAGACATCACTATTGCGGTAAGGGCCTTCCAGACAATATCCGTGATATTGGGGATATCAAGCGTCAACCCTTTAGACTCTTTTTCCTGTACTGCAAGGACCTGGTTCTTCACCATATTCGTCATAGTCTCTATTGATTTGTTGCCCGTATCACCACCCAGATCGTTGATGAGGTTGTCTTGCAGTTCAACGCAGACCGTCTCAACCAGATGAAAAACCATACCGGCAGAAGTGGCAATGAAACAGACAATCAGACATATCTTCACCTGCCCCCAGTATGCGGCTATATCAAAGCGATGGTTATTGTTCGATATATTCTTTTGCCATTCATCCCATAGTTTCATGCCAATCAGAAAGACAACAATGGCTATCATTATATACTGGAAAGAGTCATACACAATGTATGATTTCGTCCGGTCATAAGCCACTTGAATGGATTCTATATTTCCCATAACCATTATTTTAGAAGTTGTAACTCAATGATATCACGGGTGGCCATCGATGTGCCCAGAATCATGTCTACCGTATGTAGCCTCTGGAGCAGTTCATCCTGTTCCTTCTTTATGTCCATCAGGCTCTTCAGACGCTCACTGTCATTCATCTTGAACTTGCTGGTCATCGTATTCGAGATCAAGGATATCAGAGAATTATTGGTCGCAAGGAAGTCAGTGACATTACGCTCAATGGAAGAAGCAAGGGACAAATCAACCTTATCGGCACGTACAATAACGTCAGTACACCGGTCCACTATATAGGACTGCCTCTCAATCAATGATTTGGCATAAGCTGCATCCCTGATAGCTGAAGAAACGTCTGTGACAAACTTAAGGGTAGTGGTAAGGATAGAAGCCTGTTCTTTCAGCTTCAGCAGCTGGTCGCCCCAGGTTGCCGCATTGGTAATCTGGTTGGCTATGGTATTTGCATTCATTGCGGCGTCAGTCACCGGGATCTGTGCATGTGCCAACCGTATCGAACAGCACATCACGAATAGGGATAATAAAAGATGTCTCATGTTGTTATTTTTTAGAAGTTAAATATGTTTCAATGGCCGTTTGCATATCATGACCGTTTGTACTATACAGCCGATCCAGAGCAGCACGTTTCTCTCCCTGAGTCTGGAATGCAAGATACTTGCGTGCCGAAGCTTCCAGACGGACCGTCAAGGCATAGTTCTCGCCAAATCTGATCCAACACTCTGAATAGGGATGCGTACAGTCATAATTGTTCTGTATGGACTTCATCTGATTGATGTGGGCATTGTTCTTGATCATAAAGGTCTTGATCACCGCATCATATACGACCTCGGTACCTTCAAGCACATACAACAGTTGGGTATTGGCTATAATACCCTTCGTATATTCGTTTTCCGGTAACTGGAAAGGTGATTGGATAATGGTCATGACAGCTCCGTTCTCTTTTCTGATTTTCTGGTAGAAGAAGGCGACAGTCTGATGTATGTCACCTTGCAGTGAATTGGAGGACTTCATCTGAGCTGTCTCCGCGTACTCATCAAAGATGATATACCCTTTTTTTGAAGGATCTGACAATATCTTATTGTTGATGACATCAAACAGAAGGCTCATTACGACAGAAGCCACAAAGGGGTTTGCCTTGACCTTGGTCAGCTCAAAGTGGATGAACCTCTTATCACTCAGGCTGCTGGCGACACCTTCAGCGGCACACAAATTCGCGTAGCTCTTGCCGGGCATGAACTCACTGCAGACATGACGGAAAGAATCAATGTCAAAGTAATCCGGCCTAATGTCACACTTCTCACACAGACTCTCATAATTCTGCGTGAGATAAGTGTAAAATCCTGGGAAGGAATGTCCTTGGCTGACATCACAATAGTATTGGGAAAGCATCTTCCGCAAGGCAACAGTCAGATTGGGGTCCGTCGAGCTGTTCTGCCAAAAACGCATGCAAAGGGCAACCAATGTCTCCTCCTTTTCGGGAGTCATGGGTGAGCCTCCGAGATCGAAAGGATTGATGCCCAGGGGCTGGTTCTGATCATACTCGATATGTATGGCTATCTCCGGATAGAGGTAACACAACTGCTTGAAGCTGTTCCCGAATTCCACACCCACCACTGTAAAGTCCTTGTCCAGAAGCTGGTGGATGATGTTGTTTGTCAGAAAGGATTTCCCGGAACCGGTCGGTGCGATAACCACGGCATTACGCGCCTTGATACGGCGGTTATTGGCATCCCAAATATCCTTGCGCAACGGAATCTGGGTCAGACGGTCGTTGAAAAGAATGCCGTCCGGGTCATCGGAAAAGCCTGTATAGTGGACAAAGAACGCTACAGCAAGGGAGAGCGAAGTCATGAACATATATTCAAGCCTGAGCGAAGATACACAGCCAACAATTCCACCGGCATATAAATCCGCAAGGTTGCCATATGAGGGTATATAATATTTCAGGTCAAACAAGTCGAGCGCTGACCGTAATTCCTTCTCCGCAAGCTCCAGTCTTTGGGGGTCGGCATCCCACAGAACGACCGAGTAATGTGCATAGCAGAGGATCTCGTTATTGTCCTTAATCTCCTTGACCAGTTCCGTCATTTTGGCGATCTTTGCCGGCGAGTTGATTCTGTCCCACCCCCGGTTGGCGATATGGGAATCCAGATTACGGCGCAACGTGTCCTTCAACTTCTTGTCCGAATAAAAATACAGGATCTGGTTATACACATGATTATGATTGAGATGAATGCCGCCAAATGCCTCGGAAGGCGACATATAAAGTTCGGACTTGTCCTTGGAAACAGTGTAGTCCTTTCCATACACCGGATACTGTTCAGGCAGGAACTCGTCGTCTGTGATGGCATAGACCCGCGCCTTGGTATTTCCAACAGTAATCTGCTCTTCAAAATGTATATCACGTATTCCGTTCCTTTCCGAGAAATTAGCGGAAAGGAAAAGATATTCCCGCAGTTCATCCAAGGAAAGAAAGTCAATCCTTGTATTACGGAGCGCAGACAGATTGTTGATGGCAAATTCGACGGCCGACAAGAATTCATCCAACCTTTCGGAATCACCTCCGGAAAGATGCTCCTTGAAAGAAAATATATTCTTCACATATGCGGCAGATAACGACTGTATTCCTGCCAGGGTGAATGCTATCACACAGCTGTGCTTGAGATATTTCCTTCCTGCAAAGTGTTCCTGGTCAGACTTGGCCAGATACGATAGCCCCACACCGACCGGCTGGAAGGGAAGACTTCTGAAAATATCCTGCTTATGCACCCAACTATTATCAGGCATATGGGAGAATGCCTGTACAAATACAGCATGACGTGTTGCCAGTTCATCCTTGTAAAGTGAATACACCTCAGGCGATGACAGCCTGACCACATAGGTCAGACTGCCGTTCTTTCCGATAACCATCCCATGCCCTTCCCTATCCGGAATAATGTCATGTATAGGATAAAAAAAATCATTGTCCATATCTTCTTTGGTTTAAAGCTCTATAAAGCCCACGGTTTGATACTGTGATAACACGGTTGTCCTTTCTTATCTTCACTTTGTCGGATTTCCTATAGAAATACACATAAAGAGCAGTCGGAATTCCCAATTCAATGACCGCTTCCACAAGGAAGGGCAGTACAGTTCCTTTCTGCAAAATCGAACTGAAAGAAAATAGGACAAAGACAAAGCTCACCAGATAGGCACAGAAGACAATATAGAAATAGTGACTCAGTAACCCCTTGATTTTGCAGGGAGAATCCAGTCCCCTATATACCTTGCAAATATCCATCAGATACTGAAATTCATACTTGCCAGTTTCGAAGCTATGAATCCGATAGCCGCAATACCGACAACAATAAATATCATCCCCTCTCCCACTGATATCCAACCATCCTGCTTTGACAGTCCGTTCTTCCCGCGAAGAGCTTCTTGGTTATAGATTACAAGTCCGATAAATCCACCCAACATCAACAGACCGATGGCGGGTATCAGCCAGGAAGACAACATACTGTTTATGTCTGACCTGGAGTTTGCTGTCTGTGCAAACATTGAGGACGATGCCTGAAGCATCAGACCCAATAAAACGATTTTCTTTTTCATAATTATCTTCTTAAATAGTCATTGTAATTGTTGTCGTTAATCCAATCCTCCACGGATATGTCAAGGATTTCCAGTTTGTCCCTATCTTCATTCAACTGGAATTCATAGATATAGCTCTCTCCCGTACGGAACTCTGTACCATCCACCGAATATGTGTACTGTTTACCGGACTTCAGGGTGATGAGCATTTCTTTCCCTACTGTAATATGAGGAACGACAAACAGCCGGCCACCCGTAGAAACCACCTGACCGGATTGTAAATCCGTGAACTCACCGGTACAAATATTAAACCTGCACGCTATCGGGGAAGAAAGAGACAGCCCCGTAACCTCCTCACCTTTAACGCTAACCGCAACTTTGCTCAAAGCATGGTACAACTTGATAGATAGAGAGACTGAACCTGGTGCAATGGGAGACGCAACCCTACTGTATAGCACATCGGTCTGCTTTGTCATATCAAGCGGCAGGACCGGTGGGGTGTCATTCGACGAATAGGGATAATAAGCATATACCTTACCGGCTTTAGTCACATATACGGGCTTATCCATTGTCCACGCCCCAGAGTTGCAGTTTGCGCTCCAGACACCACTTCCTTCATAGGGTTGCCCGGCCTCTGAAGTGATATACATGCCGACTAGAGAAGAAAAATTCTCGGATTGGCCGGATGAACTGCTTACGACATAACAAGAACTGATTTTCATCTCCGGTTCTGTGCCGCCGTTCTCATCACCGCCACATGAGGCGGTGATAAGACAAAGTGCTAAAGGAAAAATTACTTTCTTCATATCAGATAACTAATTAATGTCTACAGAATTCTTCTTCAGTTGAAGAAGGGTTACCTTTATTGTTTTTCCGGATGACGCTTGGGTAAACGTTACCACACCACTACGGGCTGACGCATTCGGATTGTCTCCAACAGTTATCTTAGATCCGGAAACAGAAGCCCAAGACACATTGCTGGAGCCAGAATAACTGACATTCTCTGTGCCGGTTTGTACGCCGTTCCACTTCACTACCCTGGTAGAGACAATTGAATAACTCTTGGAATCACCTCCGGCAGCTATACTGCTCCAGCTGGTACTTGTCGAGCCGTCATTAAAGGTGAATGTATATGTATAAGAGACAGAACCTGCCGATTGTGTGACGGTAACGTCAGCCGTCTTACCACCACTGGAGGCACGGTAAACACCACTAAGTGCGCTTGCGGTGGCATTATTACCGAAAGTGACCGTAGAACCGCTCAATGAACCGGAACCGGAAACCTTGCTCCAGCTGGCACTAACTGCGATTGTCTGACTCTCAGTTGTCGTATTGGTAGTAATACCGTTCCACTTCGTGTACTTAGGGCGGGTCTGGTTAGCTTTACAGCTCAATGCGGAGTTTCCTCCGGAAGCGGCTACAGGATTAGGAGAAGCACTCACTGTAAGGCTATTAGTTACCCAGTTGTCATATGTGGTAGTCATGCTACCTGCAGACTGGGTGATCGTACAAGTGGCGGACTTACCACCGTGAGTGGCCGTATAAGTCACACTACGGGAAGAGGTCGTAGTATTATTGGCCGCTGTCACCGTAGCACCGGAACGAGTGAAACCGGTGGCACTACCGCTAACTGTAGGAGTAGCCTTTTCTGTACTGGTGACAACCCCATTGGTCAGGACATTACGCACAGCGGAATAGGTCAGTGTAGAAGTACCACCCGCAGCAGCTATTGTTACCGGACTCGCGGAGATGGTAACAGTCCAAGCACCATATGTAATCTCACCCGCAGACTGGGTAACGGTACAAGTAGCAGATTTGCCGGCATGGGTAGCAGTTACCGTACAGCTACGGGAAGAAGTCGTGGTATTGTTGCTGGCGGTTAGTGTGGTCCCACTCAGGGAGAAACCGGCACCGCTCGCGCTCAATGCAGGAGTACCCTGCTCTGACTCGGTACCACCGGAACCGGAAACACCGTTCCATGTCCAGGTGCGGGTACGGGTAGCGGACGCGGTTATTGTAGAGGTACCGCCGGTACGGGCAATAGTGGTAGGATTAGCAGAGACGGCAACAGTCCAAGCGCTCCAGCTGCCATATTGCTTGCCGCCTGCAGACTGGGTGACCGTACAAGTGGCCGACTTACCACCGTGAGTGGCCGTATAAGTCACACTACGGGAAGAGGTCGTAGTATTATTGGCCGCTGTCACCGTAGCACCGGAACGGGTGAAACCGGTGGCACTACCGCTAACTGTAGGAGTGGCCTTTTCTGTACTGGTGACAACCCCATTGGTCAGGACATCACGGACAGCGGAATAGGTCAAAGCTGACGTACCGCCGGCTGCAGCGATGGTAGTCGGGCTAGCTGTAATGGTAACCTTCCAGGCACCATAGGTTATTTCACCGGCAGACTGGGTTACCGTGCAACTTACTTGTTTATCCGATTCAGCTTGTTTAAATATTATTATTCCCGTTCTACTATTATCTATATCTGTATTTTCAGCTACTGTAACTTCCAGTGTCGGCTTATCAAACGTTATCCAATCCACAGATGACGAACAGTCATAATCAAGAGGTGTCTCTGTTCCAGGTATCAATGTGCCATTGACAGAATAATATTTTTTAGAAGCAATTGCGAGGTTAAAGGTGCCGCCCTTGCTAGCTATATTCTTTTCTATTGGAGTAACTTCAAACTGATACTCCAGTATTTTGCCCATAAAAGGCAATTCCGCCACATGCCCGCTTTCAAACAGACGGTCTGCGGATAATTTGAACTCTTTCGAATCATCGAAAATGATAAAAGGATTGGCTGCACTAAAAGTCTGTTCCGGGAAAATAGCACTAAAACGGGCATCAGCCGCGTTACCATCCTTGAACATTACAATATCTTGCTGACCTGCATCGGTCAAAGTACGTATCTCCCCTGTCGAAAGATTCATGATACTGCCTGTATATGCATCATTGATAACGGCAGATACAGCAGCACCATCGGTGCTATAGGGAACAACAACTTTCGATAGTTTATGGATAAAGGCTAATGGTATGTTGTTTTTGCCCGAACCGTCAGTGTTCCTGGCATACATCAAGTCTGATTCGGTCAGGCTTTTTTGATCGGCATCCACATGAAACATGAATTCCAAGGGATTGTCAACAGTAGCATAGGGATAATATGCATAATAGTCAATGGGATAGGATGTTATGAAGATTGAGTTGCTTTCCCCATCCGGTACAAATTTTTCACCGTCAAATACATATTTCTTGTTGTCTGCAAAGTTACCGGACGATTTAAGCGGAGCAGGAACAGACTCGTCATCACGCGCGGCAGCAAAAACTCCGATGGCATCCCCCTTTTCAAATTCCACGTCGGTAGCCCGCGTAGATACTTCCGGAGATAGATAGAAAGAGACAAAGGATGTATCAGACTGGGATGTTCCGGTATCCTGCTCGCATCCGAACAGAAGTGCTAGTAGGAGTACATATATATATGATAAAAAATATTTCTTCATACTTCTTCTTTGTTATGGGGAGCCCCCAATAATTTTATATACAGAAGCCTGCTCTTGATCGGCATGGCTTCTGTATATCAATCATCATTCTCAAATCACAGGTACAAGGGAAATGTCATTATTCTGACTATCTGTCCACGGCTCGATTGTCACACCGGACTGGCCTCCGGACGGGTCCTCACCACCGCCGATAATAAGGCCGTTACTGTCAAGGGAAATGGAATAGATGTTACGGTAAGACGCTGTCCATGCTGTACCTGCCGGGAAATCATATTTCAAGTCCTTTCCGTCAATCGTGAAGACAACCTGCATGTCTTTACCGGAAGTGGCGCTTACCGGGAAAAGGATACTAGAAAGGGAAACGTAGTCCTCTGTCAATGTCTGGTTGGCAGAGAAATTGATATCTCCATCCTGAGTGGTTGTCACCGTACCGTCAGTGATATTATAGTTACCCTTTGTATGTAATGGCTTGGCATTACCAGTATTCTTCAGAATAACTGCGGTAACCTTACCCTCTCCCCCCTTATAGTCAGAAGTTTTTCTGATCTTGAAAACCACCTGCGTCAAGGCATGTTGCATCTCGATGTCTACATTACGGGCAGTAATGCTAACCTTGCTGCTTCCCTCTCCGTACAAGTGGTCTGTCTGCTCGCTGATGTCAACCGGTACAGCCTTCGGATCAGCAAGGTCGCTCTTGTAGGGATAATAAGCATACACCTTGCCCTCATTCTCATCAAGAAGAATATTATCACTCTTGAAGCCCTTTCCCGTAAATACAAAAGGAATGTTACTGTAAGATGCCGAACTCTTGTACGGAACGTCAATGGAGTTATCCACGACATAGACACCCAGCTGGTCATTGTTTTCCCAGGCAAGCTTTTCCGCTCTTGTTACCGATGACCTCCCGATGTACGCGTTGATCTGCATCGTGTTGACACCGTCAACTCCATTCTTGTCATTGAACTCTTCTGTGCAGCTGCATGCCATCAGTGCAAGCAGGGCTGCCGAAACTAATTTGATTTTCATATAAAAAAATTTAGTGAATAAAAAATTATAATACGGGTTGGATTTCTCCCCAGTCCAGATCACGCCAGCCGGCTATAGTTACAACCGGATCGACACCAGCATTCAAGTCGATGACAATCTCGAACACGATGCCGTCAGATGTAAAATCTGCCAGGACAGAGGAAAGGTCCACTTCCGGATAATATTTCTTTGAATTGGTGACAACTTCCATACAGAGCGTGTTTTCCACCTTATTGGAAAGCCCGAACACATAGGCTTCGGAAGTATATTTCCCCTCCTTTTCTGCAAAATCAAAGACCAGGCCGGCATAGGAAGGCTGGGGCTGGTTGGTATACATCTTCCGGGAGGTGATTACTCCGTTGAGCAAGGCTTCCATTCCGGAAACAGTCTGAGAAGACACAAGCCCGATTATGTACACATTAAATATGATCTTTTGCACCATCGGCGAGAGAACGAACTCCCGATAGGTCGTATCCTCCGGAAGAATGTTTCCACTCTCCTTGCCCATAAAGACAAGATGCTGTGGGTTAGCTATAACCGGGCAAGCATATTTGGCCGAAACTACCGTATCGGCATAAATCTCAATTGTCGAGATGTCACCAGCATTACGGATTTTATTGTTAAAACGGGTATATGCAAGAAATCTGTATGTCCCGGCATCCAGCTGTGACAAAAAACGGTTGCCTAAAGCGAAATAGTCAGGTTCCCCCAGTTTCTCGGTATGCTCTTGACCGGTATGGTAGTCATAATAGCGTACTTGAATTTCCTCCGTTGTGGACGGTGCCGGTCCCTTGTCCGACACTGTAGCGGAAAGAAACCCCTTGGCCTCACACTCTTCCTTGAAAAGATTCTCACAAGAAGAGAACAATACGGCAAGACTGGCATAAAATAAGATTTTCAAGTTTCTTCTCATTGCTCAAAATTTAAGTTATAGTCATTTATTAGCTGATAGATTTCCGGATCAAGGTTTCCTCTGAACCATTTCCCGGGATCAAGGCGGCACGCCTCACTGAAAGCGGACACCGCATCCTCAAACCTCTTTTCACGTACATACAGAATCGCAAGCAGATAAAGGGTATCCTCATTCCGCGGCAGGGAGCGCAGTATCTCGACAGCCTGGCGGTCATATCCGAGGCTCATCAGACAGACTGCCGTATTATGGTCATTGTATTCACTGAGTACCGGCAGGGCGGCCTTGTACTGCCGGTTCTCCAGCTGTTTGACAGCATCCATATAAGCTGTGTCTATGACGGTTGTATGAATGGTATCCTTCACCATCTCACTACGGTGCAGATGGAACTGGAAATTCACTGCACGCAGCAGCGGATACAGTTTCTCCCTTATGTACCGGTAATCATGGAAATTCCTGAGTACCTCCTCGCGGGCATCGTTCTCCTTGACAGATGCAATGGCATTCAATATTGCGCTGCGCTCCGTAATATTCGAGTCATTGCGGATCAGTCCGACAAGCTTTTTCCAGTCCTCCCCTATCGCATCGGCACGGAAAAGAGCGACCGTCTCCTTGTCATCCGTACGCTGTAAAAGATACGACTTGAGCTGTTTTGCACGTTGCCTGGCCAGTTGCATATTCAGATAGTCTGAACCTTCCGGTGAAGATGTGGCACACATATGCACACTGTCAAGCACCAGTTCGCCGGTATATGTCAGTTTGTGCATCGTTTCCATTACCTTGTCTATCTCTTCCTTGTTGTTCCCTATCTGTTCGTCAAACAGTGAGGAGCCCGCCTTATAGTTGATAAAGGCGGTTTGGTTGGCAGTCGCATGACGGGAGACTATTATCCGTTTGTACCTGGGCGCATGATCCAGGAACTGTACCATTGAGGAGATATAGTAAGTAAGCGTGTCACTCTGGGGCAACTGATAACGGCTCTCGTCCATAGCAACCACAATACCGTCTATAGTGACGTCAATCTTCCGTATATTCTCATCCGCCTCGATATTCTGCGAATAGTAGTACTCAAACCGGTCACCGTTCTGTATTACGGTATCCAGGCGGCACGGTTCCTTGGGAAACCGGACATATTCATCATATCTTTCTTGGGTAAGAGCCTTTTTCCGTTCATTCTCCGCTTTCTTTTTCCAGTCAAAAAAACGGTTCTGTATCTCCATCGAGTCCTCTTTCGTTATCAGCCTCTGTTCAAATCGGTATTCAGGGGAAAGATAATTCCCCCAATGTCCTGGAGCATTAGAAACCTCCCTCTCCAGCCAGTACGCGGGAAGAATGCTTTTCCAGCTGTCACGGCCCACTGCCGCACGGTTACGTTCCATCACACCGTTGAAGAGAAGGTTACGCCTATTGCGGACACTCTTCCAGTCAATAAAGCGGGTCTGTGACAACTGCTCTTTCTTCCAGGAATAATAGAACTGCTCCTCTATGTCAAACAAGGCCTTCTGATAGCCTTTGGCATCGAACAGCAACTGCATGTATGCACTGTCAGGGATTATCGAATTTATAAAGTTCTGGTACATCCGGTAGCCCTTTTCCTGCTGCCTAAGGAACTGGGCGCCGGAAAGAAGTATCTTGTCAAAGTATATCTTCTTGCCGTTCTTATATGCTACCGGAGACAGCTGCACCTGCCATTTATTATCTATCAAACTGGCCGGGACATCAACCTTGAAGTCGATGGCAATCTTGCCCGCACGCTCGGCAACATTCTTGCTTTTTGCGACAATCTGCACGTCAGCAAGCGATACGCTCAGGATCTCCTCGCCATTATCATCACGTTCATATTCCGTAAAACCCTCCTTCAGCTTCCGCATTGTTTCCCGGCTATATATCTGCGTAGTATCGACAACAGCCGGTTGTACCCTCTTTTTGTCCGGTTTACGCTGTATCTGCGTCAGCCCCACACGTTGGGCGCCGTTTCTCTCCAAAACGGAAACAATGGGAGTGCTGCAGCTCAGAACAAGCGTGGAAAGGGTACTGAACAAAAATACCTTCCTTTTATCAATCATTTTTCCAAATGCTTTAGTCATTGGCGCCATCAAGTTTTGCCCCACACAGTTCTAGCTCAGTGGCATATATACTGAGCGACGGCTGTGGATTACCGCTGTTATCCAGGTATGCTTTCACGGACGTACGTCCACTCACGAAAACTTTTGTCCCTTTCTTCAGGCAAGCAAGCATCTTTTCCGTATAGCCATACCACCTTATCTGTAACCAGACCGTCCTTGCCATCATCTGCCCGTTACGGTCCTTGCCAAACTCCTTATGTGCCATACTGAAACACACGTACCGTCTGTCCGCATTGTCTTTTTCCACGGCAGCATCCGATCCCAGGTTACCAATTACTTGTGATTGTAACATAGTTCTCTATTTTTACATGTTAATAATTCATCAGAAATCATCATAATCAGCTTCGACCTCAATGGCCATATGAACGCTGAGCAGAACGCACAGCAAGATAACAGCCAGAAAAACGCCAAGCAACACAATATATAAAGCCATCATCTCCCATCCTCCTTTGTATTTACACAGTGAGCAGTTAGCGGATCTTCTGCGATTCTTTTTTCTGCACAATGGGAACAGAGTGTATGCTCTTCATCAGCCCACCAGCAGGTTCCATAATCCGGATGGTAACAAGGGTCATTTTCAGTACACCCGCAAACACGGCAGATACCTGGAACAACAGACACCTTTTCAGAATATTGGAAAATGCTGCGTACTTGACAAAAGTCCATGATGAATACATAATCCGGTACACCGGAAACCGGCAAAACCGATGCGGTAATGCGGTTAAGGGAATGATTGCGGACATAGCATATAGGACGTAACCTAGGATGTGCGGTATTTATTTCACGTATCTTGTCTTCAATCAAAGCAGACAAGGCATCCAGAGAACATTCGTCCTTGATAAGAATATGCTCATACGGGCAGATAAAATCCAACAATTTCTTGCATGCCCTGTTTTTGGGACTATACAGAGACAGATGGTTAACGAAATACATCATGCTATTACCTCCTTCCAATTGATATTTACTTCCCTACCCGTCAGAATAGATAAACCAGGTTCACTGCAACCTTATGGGGGACCAGGTACACTTTCTTTTCATGGTCAAACTTATATCCGCAGGTCTTGCAAAGAGACTTGTCATAGTTGCCCCAAAACGCGGCAAGGCCAAGCTCCCATTCGAAGTTCCAGCGGGGAGCAACCGGATAGGTCCATCCGAAGGACAGACCGGCACCCAATCCCCAACCGTCATAACGGTACTTGTCCCAGATATTGCCGATGTTGTACCGGCTGGCAATCAACGAGAAACCGACAAACGGATCACGGAAACTTTCGCGGAACCAGTACCGCACACCAGGAAGCACGGTCAGGTTCTGGAACTTAGTGTTGTTGCTCTTGCTGTAGATAAAAGGATTATACTGAATCGGAAGATGAAGGGAATACTTTTTGTTTATTGTCATACCGAACTCAGCATTCAGATTACCTGTAGCAAGACCAAGGATGTTCGTCCTTGCTGAATAAAACTGGCCGAAGCATTGCGTGCTGACTGACAGTAGCAACGAAATAAATGCCATTCTCAATTTTCTATACATAAAATGAAGTATTTAAAATTACTCAATTCTGACAAATGAAAGCCTTCCCGATGCTCACGCACGGGGAAAGCTGAACAATTAACACTATCGAAAGGCCGTCAACACGACCCGAGGAGCCTAATAAAAGACCCTTTAATATATATAGGTAAATGATAGACAGAAAGAGAGAACTGGAGAAAACATACTCTATTAAGATGAATATGCACAAAAATAATGAGGTGTTAGTTCTAACAGAACTCTAACAGCTAAATTCACCACCTCTTCCCCACTGTTCTATGTAAAGTTCACTGATGAGCAGTTTAATGAACGAGGAGGAGTTGGCGCCGGAACACTATATCTTTTAAGCGGCGAAGAAGCTGAAATAGCTACCTCCAGCTCCACGGAAATAGTAAAAAGAAGTTTTTAAGTCCTTGAATTCCAGAGATTCAAGGACTTTCTTTTTTCTTCTACTCCCCCTTTTACTCCCCCTATCTTTTATATTCATTTAACCACTCAACGTTAATGGTTGCAAAAAATAAACCCACTCTTTGACAGAATGGGTTATTATTTTGACTGAGTCCCTACTTAGTTCCTACCAAAGAGCAACCTTTCCTAATGAACCTAAATCCAAATTAGCCGAATTTACTCCCATAGCCTTGAATGCTCTGATTATGGTTGAGAAAGTGACGCTCTTTCCACTTTCTATTTTTGAAATCTGTGCTCTTTTAACTCCCATCAATTCGCCAAGCTGTTCTTGTGTTAAATTTTTGGCTTCTCTTGTCTGCTTAATGGCTTCACCTATGAGAAAGTTATTAATATCATCCTCATACCTATTGCGTTCCGGTGTACCTTTTTCACCGATAACTTTATCTAAGGCTTCTTCCTCTGTATAAAATTTCATTTCTTCCATATCTCTTATTTTTTAGAACTGAAATATATTTTTCTTATCTCTTTTGCTTTTGCTATCTCTTTGGATGGAGTTTTTTGGGTCTTTTTTATTATTCCGTGAGTTGTTATGACCAATGTTTCCTTATCAGTGTCCCAGAAAGCGAATAATCTGTAAGAAATTCCATTGTATAAAGTTCTAAATTCCCATATATCGTCCGCATCATCCAGTTTCTTGAAAAGCTCCTTATTAATCACATATTTGCTTTTATTTACATTATACATGATTTTTGCCCTTGTCTTTTCATTAAGGCTATTCAGAAATTTAATGGTTTCTTCTGAATATATGATCTTAAATTTGGCTTTTGCTTCCATTTCCTATTGTATGATAACAATGGCAAAGATAATCAATAGTTCCTATTTGGGAAACAAATATAGATCCAAACACTAATGAACAATCAATTTTTAACATTCAACAGCTAGATATCTTCTCTAAAATTTCCTCTCCTTTTCAAAACCGTCCAAATCCTTATATATGAGAAAATAGCTTGAAGTATAAGAATATATTTAGTGTATCAACTTCAAGTATAATAAAAATTTAATTACCGGGTTAATTCCAATTTCAGAAGATGATTGGAGTATTAATTCGAGGGCTAGGAAATCAGCAATAGTTATAGTAGCTTTAGTCTCTATATATGAACCTGAACAGAATAGCGAAGAATCAAGTCAGAACGAGGAGTTTTGATAACGGTTCTTCTTTTTTTCTCCTCCCATTTCTCCCCCTTCAAAGCCTTATATATGAGAAAATGTATAAGAGAATAGAAACAATAATATTAACAATTTAAAATCAAAAGAGAAATGGGAAATTTAATGAAAGGAATCAGAATCGCAGCGTATGTAGCTGAGGTTATAATCGCAAGTTCAGTAGTAATCGAGCTTGTGGAAAAGTATGGCAGTAGATCCAAGAAGTCCGCTGCGGGTAAAAAAGTTGATGTAGGTGATACAACAACTGAAAACGAGTAATAGCATCTTATGAATTATGATAAAACACAAGATGCCGTTATTACAATACTGGAAGTAGCAGTTTCAGTATTAAAAGGAATTAAAAAGCTAAGAGGAATATTTATAAAAGCAAAGAAATAATACCTCTTGGCTTTTTTTCGTTTATCGGATTTTATTAACAATTAAAAACTATAGAGTATGGAAACAATGACTAATGAACTTACTATCATTCCACAAACAATCGGAATGGTAACAAGAATGATGGATGCAGTTAATATCGAAGATGCAGTAATCGTATCGGAAAAAGAGCATCCAAATTTTATTGAAAGTAACACTTCGGGTATCACACTTGAAGAACTTGAAAAGAATTGTATCGTACCAAGCTTCAGTGACAACCAGCTAACGATTAGTCACCAGGCATTTATTCACCAAGTAGAAGATGCAGCTAGAATGTATTTTACAGGTGAGAACTTTGGAAATACTGAAATCAGAGTATCACATAAAATTTTAGGCAGAGTTCCTAGCGCATTGACCAAGAAAAAGGAAGAGCTTAAACCTGAGGATGAGACAGTCTATTATCAAAGGATGGCTTTTTGTTTTCATATCAGAACCATGAGCAGAATAATGAATGGCGAGGAGGTACATCTTTGTATTGGTGGCGTCAGAAGCTTGAATGAAGAAAATCTATATGCCAGAAAATCACCTGAGAAATTTAAGATATTCATAGGTTGGCGTGTACGTGTATGCAGCAATCTGATGTTGACAAATGATGGATTGACCGGAAGACTGGAAGTGATGAGTGATGCTGATATATACAGTTCAGCACTCAGACTATTTCAAGACTTTAATCCGGAGCAGAATCTCAGGTTACTTGAAAACTTGGGAAGAACAATGATTTCACAAGAACAGTTTTGTCAGATAATTGGTCGTTTAAGACTGTATCAAGCATTACCGGCATACAGACTAAAAGAACTTCCAAAGGTAATCTTGGGTGACTCCAATGTCAATGCGGTAAGAAAGGCAGGGACAAAAGAAGAGAAGGAAAAGCTCAAAATGAAACTTCCCGCTATTACATGGAATGGAACCTTTAAGACGAAGAACAGAAATGACCTGGAGGTTTATTCCTCATTCACGGCTCTTGACTTTGATGATATAGAGCCGGAGAAAATGGATGGGTTTGGAAAATGGCTGCAAGGTTTTTCATGTGTCTATGCTTATTTCATCACTCCCAAAGGACAAGGCTATAAGGCAATAATCCTGCATGACAACTATGAGCCTCTTTATCATTATGACCTGTACAAGCAACTCCTGAAGAAATTTGAATGTGGATCTATAAATGACAAAAGTACAATAGACCTGGCGAGAGGACATTATCTTTCCTATGATCCGGGTTTATGGAAAAATCCTGATCCACAGCCATTTCACTTTGTTTCATCCACACCTGAGCCTGTCATACCTGATACTGTAACGGAAACTGTGATAAAGGATGAATCAGGAAACGATGTAATAACCGCGGATGATTCTTCTGTAGCCAAGTTCCTGAATACACTGAGCAGACAAGTTACTTCCGATGACAGCATAATCCGTATTCTTGGAAGTATCTGGACTGGAGAATCTCTGGCTAATGGAAGAAACAATACAGCCATGTCTTATGCAGGAGTTCTTTGTAAAGCAGGAGTAGAGAAAGAAAGAGCCAAGTCATTCATTGAAGAGCTTATCCCGGATTTTGATATAACTGAAATAATTGAATATGCCTACTCACATAATACTTTCGGATGTGAGCGTAGGAAATATAAATCAAGAAAAAAATAACTTTAAAAATAGAAATACCTGACAGAAATAGTGGATCTTATCAGAATGTGTGCTCCGGTTCAGGTCAATACCGGTAAAAACTCACGATGGACATTACTCTTCCCGAACCTGCCGGAAAGAGCTATAGCCATGGTTGTTCAGGTGGCAGCTTCATTCATACACCGGAGGAGATTGGGAGAAATGCGGGTTATCAGAGGCTGTGGAAGGACAAGACACTGATTAACTACGTGGATAGGAAATGGAGAAAGGAGTACCCGGACAGTTATGAGGACGGCAACAGACACAGATCCATCCTCTCACGGGCCAGGTGGCTGTGCAGATATGGTATCCTGTATAATGCGGCACTGGAATATCTCACCGGCACATTCGGCAGGCATGGTATTCCGGAGGATGATATAAGAGGAATGGTAGTCAACAACTATAATGCCAACCGTGAGTGTTTTGGTGTCTCACGGATGGAGTTGTATGAGAAGAAGGAACGGGGAATAGTGTATAGGAACCAGATGTTGAGGGAGAATTCACCGTTCCAGGCATAATTAATAATAGAGGAGAGATAAGTCGGATTAAGGCTTGCCCATTAAAACTGGGACAAATTAGAGGATGTAAATTAAACTGTGTCAGCAAGGAATAAAGTATTAACTTTGCTAACA
>ERZ857785.582-NODE-582-length-47480-cov-25.881307_pt1 | contig 47480 bp, 39 predicted proteins | sample MGYA00519763_ERZ857785 | MGnify/ENA primary metagenome ERZ857785 (study PRJEB31778, sample SAMEA3449365) | human gut metagenome | biome: human gut; feature: human-associated habitat; material: faeces | place: United Kingdom | collected 2010/2012 ...
TCAAATACTGGCTCGACGAGTTCCATTTCGACGGCTACCGCTTCGACGGCGTGACGTCGATGATCTACCGCCACCACGGCTACGTCACGTTCGATTCGCGCGACCGTTTCTTCGACGAGGGGGTCAACGGGGACGCTCTCACCTACCTCACCCTGGCCAACCGCCTCGCGCACGATTTCCGGCCTTCGGCCGTGACCATCGCCGAGGACGTGAGCGGCATGCCGGGGATGTGCATCCCGATCGCCGACGGCGGCATCGGATTCGACTACCGCCTGGGCATGGCCATCCCCGACTTCTGGATCAAGCAGCTGAAGGAGGTGCCCGACGAGCAGTGGGACATCCGGGAGATGTGGTCGGTGATGACCGACCGCCTGCCCGAAGTCAAGACCGTGGCCTACGCCGAGTCGCACGACCAGGCGCTCGTCGGCGACAAGACCATCGCCTTCCGGCTGATGGACAAGGAGATGTATTTCCACATGGACCGCGCTTCGGAGAACATCGTCATCGACCGCGGCATGGCCCTGCACAAGATGATCCGCCTGATGACCATCTCCACGGGCGGTCAGGCCTACCTCAACTTCATGGGCAACGAGTTCGGGCATCCCGAGTGGATCGACTTCCCGCGCGAGGGCAACGGCTGGAGCTACGCCCACGCCCGGCGGCAGTGGTCGCTCGCGAAAAACGGATTCCTGCGCTATGCGTGGCTGGGCGATTTCGACCGCGCGATGATCCGGCTGGTGAAAAAATACAAGGTTCTTGCCGACGGTTACCCGTGGAATCTGCTGATGGACGAGCGCAACAAGACGATGGCCTTCTCGCACGGCGACCTGCTGTTCGTCTTCAACTGGCATCCTTCGGCCTCGATCCCCGACTACGAACTTCCGGTGCAGGCCCCGGGCAAGTACGTCCCGGTGCTCTCGACCGACGAAAGCCGCTTCGGCGGACAGGAGCGGCAGTCGATGGCGGCCGAACACTTCTCGTTCGACGCCGGGGAGGGCGACGGACAGCGGCAGCCCCATATCCGCATCTACAACACCTCGCGCACGGCGACGGTCTACCTACGAAAAAAGTAGTTACGCAACGACTATATTTTCCTTTTTATTCACCAAAACAGATTTACCATATTTCTTTAAAGGAGTTGAGAGAAGGATTCTACCAATGCCGGCGGTTCGAAGCCACGAACCTGTGGCGGAGATCGTTCCTTCTTTCCATTTTTCTGGTCTTTTGTTTCGCCGTCTACGGAGCGCTGGCGTCCGAAATCCTGACCGCCGGACCCGGAGCGGCCAATTTCCTGGCGCTGAACGAAGCCGCCTGCGCGGTGGCGCTGCTCGGAACGTCGTTCGCCCTGATCTGGATCATGATGGCCAAGGGGTCGAAAGCCTGGTACGAGGTCTACGAACGCTACATATTCGAGATCGAACAGGAGGAAGCCGAAGGACTGAAAATTCCGGAGCGCTATCGGCTGGGAGCCTTGTGCCGCCCCTGGGAGATGAACGGCAACCTCTTTTCGAAGAAGGCGGGCCGCTACTCCCCCTCGCGGCTCAACATCACGATCGGGTCGGTGACGCTGACGGCCTGGCTGACCGTCGGACTCATCCACTATGCCGCCAGTGTCATCCTTTACGCCGAAGGCCCTGCCCTCTGCTGGCAGCCGCTGATCCTCGCGCTCATCCCCGCCTCGTTCCTCGCCGTTCTCGTCACGGCGGCTCGCAACATGTGGGGCCGGAGCCGGTCGCTGGTGAAGCCCTGACCCCGGATTTCCGGAAATGACAAAAGCGGACCCGAGAAAGGGTCCGCTTTTTTTCGGCCGTCCCGGCGGCTTACTTCGCCAGTTCGCGCGCCACGGCCAGCGCCTTTTCGTAGTCGGGCTCGTGGGTGACCTCGGGCACGTACTCCACGTAACGCACCACGTCTTCACGGTCCACGACCACCACGCCGCGCGCCAGCAGGCGCAGGGAGTCGATCACGAAGCCGTACTTCATGCCGAAATCCAGCTCCCTGTAATCCGAGAAGACATGCACGCGGTCGATGCCCTCGGCGGCGCAGAAGCGTTTCTGCGCAAAGGGCAGGTCGACCGACAGCGACACGACGACCACGTCGTCGCCCAGTTTCGACGCCTCGCGGTTGAAGCGGATGTTCTGCAACGAGCAGACCGGGGTGTCGACCGACGGAAAGATGCTGTAAATGCGCACCTTGCCGTGGAAAACGTCCGACGACACGGGTTGCAGACCCGCATCGGTGACCGTAAATACGGGGGCCGTCTCCCCCACTTTGCAGCGATTGCCGACAAGCGTCACGGGCTTGCCGCCGAAAGTTACCTTGTGATCCATAATTCGATAGTTTTTATAATCAGGTGGTTCAACGCAATTCCGATGCCACCCGGCTGCGAGCCGGATCTGCGGGACGGGACGCCCCGCACCGCGCCCCTCCGCATCTGGTCATCGGCCGGCTTTAATTCGCGCGACGGCCGCCGCAACCCCGGCATAGAGCGCCGGCAGGTCGACGCCCGCCACGCAGCGGTTCTCGACGACGATCCGTCCGTCGACGACCACCGTATCGACATCCGAGGCCTTGCCGCAGTAGACCAGATTCGACACCACGTCGTTGACGGGCTGCAAATGGGGTTTCTGAAGGTCCACGACGATCAGGTCGGCCAGCGCGCCCTCGCGGACGACGCCCAGTTCGCCTTCGGCATAGCCCATCGCCCGCGCGCCGTTCGCCGTCGCCAGCCGCAGCGCCTCCCAGGCCGGAAGGGCCACGGGATCGCCCGTCGCGGATTTTTGCAGGAAGGCCGCCGTGCGCACCTCCTCGAACATGTCGAGATCGTTGTTCGAGCAGGTTCCGTCCGTGCCGACCGTCACCAGCGCACCCGCGGCGCGCATCCGCTCGACGGGCGCCACGCCGCTCGATATTTTCATGTTGCTCTGCGGGTTGTGCGACACGGCGACGCCCCGCGCAGCGAGTGTCTCGATGTCGCTGTCGGTCACGTGGATGCAGTGCGCGCCGATGGTCTTCGGCCCCAGCAGTCCCAACCCGTCGAGGTGTTCGACCGAGGTTTTCCCGTACTTTTCGCGCACGATGCGCACCTCGTCCTGCGTCTCCGAGATATGGGTCATCAGATGCAGGCCGTATTTATCCGCCAGCCGCTTGCCGCGCAGGAGGTTCTCGGGCGACACGGTATAGGGCGAATGGGGCGCCAGGGCGATCTGCACCCGGTCGCATCCGGCGGCCAGCCGCACGGCCTCCTCCACCTGGGGCATCACCTCGTCGACATTCGAATCGAAGTAGTTGCAGCCCAGCATGGCGCGGATGCCCAGCCGTTCGACCGTCTCCACGCAGCGGTTTTCGAAATAGTACATGTCGACGAACGACGTCACGCCGCCCAGCAGCATCTCGACCACGCCGAGCGTCATGCCCAGCGCCACATCGTCGGCCGTCTGACGCGCCTCGAAGGGCCAGATATAGTCGTGGAGCCACTCCATCAGGGCGATGTCGTCGGCAAGGCTGCGTTGCAGGGTCATGGCCGCATGGCAGTGGGTGTTCACCAGCCCCGGCATCACGAGTTTGCCCCGGCAGTCGAACTCCCGAAGCCCGGGGTGCGCCGCGCGGAACTCCGCGGCGGCCGTTTCCGACTCCGTGACCAGCGCGATTCGGTTGCCGTCGACGCCCACCCAGCCCGCAAAGGTGCGGGGGGCGTTCCCGACGGCCGTCATCGGCAGCACCGTCGCGTTTGAAAAAAGAATTGCCATATTTCGGTTCATTATGTCATTCGGTCCCGGGCAGCGCCCTGCCATAAGCCCCCGCCGAGGCGGGGGGGGGGGGGGGGGGTTGGGGGGGGGGCAGACTTGCCAACGACGCCAAAGGCGGCGAAAGCGGCAGTCGACAGCACTGCGGGATGCCGATGACTCGTTCATATTCTTACTTATACTTCACTTTCACCTTTTCGGTCTTGACCTTTCCGCGGGGCTGCCCCTCGATCGAGTTGCCCTGCACGGTGATCACGTCGCGGCCGTCGACCGAATTGGAATAGACCTGGATCACCTTGTTGAAGGCTCCCGGCTCGCTCTTGTGGGGTTCGTAGATGATGCGGATCACCCCCGAATCGGCCGGCTCCACGGGACGCTTCGAGAACGACGCCTTGAGGCACGAACACGAAGTGATGACCCGCACCAGCACCAGCGGGGCCGTACCGTCGTTGACGAACCGGAATTCGCGGACCAGGTCGCCGCCCTTACGGGGCACGTCGCCGAAATTGTAGGTCGCGTTCTCCAGCCGGAGGTGCGCCCCCTTTACGGGTTTTTCGGCATAGCCCGCAGCGAACGCCAGGCAGGCGAGGATTGTCAGCAGTAGTATTTTCATCGTTCAAATTCTATTCCGCTTTAAGTCGGAAAATATAGGTTATCGTACCGCCCTCTATCGGAGTATTTTTTTCAGTAAAACGAGCCTTGAGAGCCGCGGCTTTGGCATCCTCAATCAGGTAACCATCAGTTATGGTCGAACCTTTGGGTTGATATGAAGCGCCGGTCACCTTACCTGTAGCGTCGACCGTCACATCAATAATAATTTTACCTTCTTTTGCGCCACGATATTTAGGTTTGGGCAAGTCGCCTACCAGTCCGCGCTTTTTCAGCCCCTGGTCCAGCTGGTCCAGTCCGTCGGGGTTCAGTCCCGGGCCCGTGCCGCTGGCCTTGTCCTCGCCCTCGGGAGCGCGGGGATTGCCCGCATTGTCGGGTTCGTCGGCCCCGCCCTTGTTCATCTTGAACAACGCCTTGGGGTTGGGCGTCTGCGTCACAGGGTCCTTGCCCGCAACCTGCGCCGTCTGCTCCACGGGTGCCGCGACATCGTGCACGCGCGGCTCGTTGGCCACCTTCACGGGCGGTCTGGGCGGCTCGGGAACGGGCGGCTCGGTGAAGTCGACGAGAATCGTGTCGCCCGGCTTGTCCGTCACCGGCGAGAAATCGAACGACACCAGCGCGAACGAGCCGGCCAGCAGCACGCCGTAGACTGCCGTCGCGATCATCGCCCACCGTCGCGGGGATTTATTATCGGGATCGTAGTAATACATATTCAGATTCTATCCTTAATTAGGAACGTCATGCCGATCAAACCGCCGATATCGCGGCCTTTGGCCGCGTTTACAAGTCTGACCCCACCCCAAACCCCTCCCTCGGGAGGGGCTTGTCGCACGCGAGGGCAATTACAGCCTAATTCGGTGTCGTTGCCAATATCAACTTATAATTATTGTCCTTGGCGATGTTCATAACCTTCACCACCTCATCCACCGCAACGGTCTTGTCGCAGTGGAGCGAGACGGTAGCGTCCTTCTGCCCGTCGAGCCGCGCCTTGAGCGCCCGCTCCACGCCGCCGATCGAACCCACGTCCTGCAATTCGACATAGTAACGATACTTGCCGTGACCCGCATCCTGAACCGACACCGTGGTCATCGCCTTGTCCTTCAACTGGTTCGAACTCTTCGGAAGCATCAGTTTCAGGGCGTTGGGGTTGATCAGCGTCGTGGCGATCAAGAGGAACAGCAGCAGCAGGAACATCAGGTCGGTCATCGACGAGGCCGAGAACGATTTATCGACTTTCGATCCGTGTTTGATTGCCATAACGCGCTATTTTTGAACGGGTTGATTCAGAATGTCCATAAACGCGATCGAGTTGGCCTCCATCTGGAACACCAGCTTCTCGATGCGCGCCACGAGGTAGTTGTAGCCGAAGTAGGCCGGAATGCCGACGATCAGACCCATCACGGTGGTCACCATCGCCACGTACATGCCGCTCGACAGCAGCCCCAGGTCGACCGTGCCGCCCGCGGCGGACATGTCCATGAAGGTCTGCACCATACCTAACACCGTGCCGAGGAAACCGATCATCGGCGCGCCGCCGGCGATCGTGGCCAGGAACGGAAGGCCGTTTTCGAGTTTCGAGACTTCGAGGTTGGCGACGTTCTCGATGGCGGTCTGCACGTCGCTCATCGGGCGTCCGATGCGCTCGATGCCCTTCTCGATCATGCGTGCGATGGGCGTGTCGGTCTTCTTGCAGAGGTTCACGGCCGTCGAGATCTTGCCGTCGGAGATGTAGTCGCGGATGCGGTTCATAAAGTTCATGTCCAGCACCGAAGCCTTGCGGATGGCCATGAAACGCTCCACGAAGATAAAGATCGTCACGCCCCCCAGCGCCAGCAGCGGCCACATCAGCCAGCCGCCTTTGGTAAACAGGGTCCACAAGCCCATACGGGTCTCCTCACTTACGGCCACCGCCTCGGCAGCCTGCAAAAATGTTGTCATAATGGTTTAGAAATATTTAAGTTTACAAATTTTATCCTTCCAATTTCGTTTTCGAGCGCCGGTTTTGCAGTCTGCGCCCGCGGGGGCGCACGCGCCCCGGCCCCTCCGCCCGCGCTTTTAGTCGGGTCGTTGTTTCACGGCTCCGGCATCAAGTCGGATTCAATCATCGCAGGGACACCTTTCACTTTTCAAGCAGTCTCTGCTCTCGCTTAACCGCAAAGTTCACCATCTATTCATCCTCTTCCTCTTTAACGTATCCGAACGGCGAAAGCGTATCCGCCGGTTCGCGCAGACGGCTCCGGTCCGCATCTTCGGCCGCCTTTTCGGCCGCGCGGGCCGTACGGCGGGCGATGCGCCGCGCCTTGCGCTTCTTGTTCGTAAAACGCTCCTTGATCCGCTGCCGCAGGTCGCGCAGGTTGTCGAAATCCTCCTTGAAGTAGACGCCGATGCCGGTCTCCTGCAAACCCTGGTTCTCGTCGAAGCGGTCGATGGTCTGCGTGAAGGCTTTCAGCTTGAGCGTCCCGGCCCGGTCGATCAGGTAGGTGATGTAGGCCTCGCCCATGAAGTTGGACATCGAACTGTTCACGGCCTGCTTGTTGTCGATCAGGTAGTTGCCCTCGACCTCGACGAACAGCCGGTTGTTGATCAGGCTCTTCGACAGCCCGAAATCGACCTCGTCGCTCGTCAGTTCCGACTTGGGCCGGTAGCGGATCACCACGTTGTAGTCGGACGACGAAAGCCAGTTGCTGACCATGTTCGACACGAACTCCAGTCCCGTGGCCGCCGACACCGAGCTGCCGATGTTCGACGAGGCCTGCGACGAGTTCTCGGACATGAAGCTGTTGAACAGCAGCAGGTAGAGGAACTGCGTGTCGACCGTCTCGGGGGTCGAGAGAGCATTGGCGATCAGGCTCTGCGTCTCGGGATCGGAGCCGGGAACCCGCACGTCGAAGGTGATCGTGGGGTTCGAAAGCCGCTCGCCGAGGTGAATGACGCACTCCACGGGAACCGAACGGTCGCCCCCGAGGTCGGCCGTGCCCTGCAGGAGGGGTTGCAGCGACGCCTTGACCTTGTACACGGCGTCGATGTCGAGCATCGCGTTCATCGGCGACCCGGTCCACTGGATCGACGAACCGCTCTCGATGGTGAAGCGTTTGTTGATGATCTGCTGGAGCGACAGCATGAAACTGCCCTCCGCGATCGTATAGTCGCCGTAGATCTCGAAAATATTGGCCTTGGGGTTGATCTGGAGGTTCAGCGCGCCCGCGCCGCGCCCCTTGACCGTGTTGCCCGCCACTTCGAGTTCGACTTCGGCGTCGGGCCGCACGTCGAGCGCGAGGGTGATCTTCATCTGGCTCCCGGCGTCGGATTTCTGGCGGTGCTTGCGTTCGAAGGAGAGTTTCTTGCGCGCCACGTCGTCGAGCGTATCGGCCTGCTCGGGCTGCTCGAAGACCACGAAATCGGCGTTCGAAATGTTCGACTTGCTCGACAGCGGCATCACGAACGAGGAGTTGCCGTCGGTCGAGGCCGTTATATCCATGTTCACCGCCCCCTTGTCGCCCGAGATGCGGGCCGTGCCCGTGGCGAAGACCCTGCCGTAGAACATGTCGTTGTCGTCGGAGTCGGTGTCGAGCACCAGCATCTGCCGCGGGGCCACGCGCACGTCGTAGGAGATATTCGAAAGGTGCTGGAGGCTCATGTCGAAATCGAACCGCCCCCGGTTGCCCCGGGGGTCGAAAATCGGGACGTTCGAAGCCCTGAACCGGTTGTTCTTCACGTTCAGCACGGCCTCGGGCATCGAATAGGTCACCTGCGTGAAATCGACCGTGGTTTTCAGCCCCGCGACCCGGATTTCGCCTTCGAGATCGGCCTTGCGGCCCTGGCCCTGCAACGTGAGGCCGGCCGAGGCCATGCCCTCGGTCGAGGAGACGACACCCGCGAGGATCGGGTCCAGCAGCGCCATGTCGAGACTGTCGACGTCCAGCCGGGCGAAATAGCGGTTGCGGTCGGGGGCGTAGAAACCGCGGATCAGCGTGTCGCGCCTGATACGGTCGGAGACCGTCACTCCGGCGCGGCTGCGGGCGAAGTCCCAGCGCGAGGCGAGGCGCATCGGCGGCGCGGGAATGTCGTTGACCTCCACGCTGTCGAGCAGGATGTCGGCCGTGATCTCGCCGCCGCGCAGCACCGACTTCATCGCCGCCGAACCGTTCGTGCGCCCCTCGATGTAATAGCCCATGCGCTCGGCGACCTGCGCGAAGGGCGCCAGGTCGAAATTGTGCAGCGAGAGCGTCACCGAATCCTCGCGACTGCGCGAGGCGACGCCGTCGAGCAGCAGCTCCTGCTCGCGGTTCATCACGTAGAACTTGTCGATCACGACCTGCGCGGTGTCGAGCAGGATTTTGCGGGCGAAAATCTGCCACGTCTTGTCGCCGCGGGTGATGTGCGAGGGAAGAATCCGCAAATCGACGACGCGGCCGTTGGGTCCGTGCTCGTCGGCCACCGCGGCGCGGAACCCGACGAGTCCCGAGACGCGGCGCAGGGTGTCGTCGAAGCCTGCCGAGAGCTGCACGCGGTTCTGCCGCGCGCCGCCCGTCAGCGAGAGGCGCGGAAGGTGCAGCACCCCTGCATAGAGATCCTCGGCCGAGGCGTAGACCGCCAGCGAGTCGCCGCGGTTCGAGGCGTTGACCGAAAGGCGCGTGGCGAGCATGCGCCGGCGCTCGATGTACTCCGACGCTGCCTTGAGCGACAACTGGTCGCTGGCCGGATTGAACAACAGTTGCAGCGACGAGCCGTCGGCGATCTGAAGTCCCGTCGACACGGCGTCGGCCACGGGGTTGAAATTGCGGATGTTGACCGACAGCAGCGAGAAGTCGTTGGCCACGGCGGCCTTGCGTTCCGAAGGCGTCTCCTCCCACTTTTCGCCGCCCAGCATCGGCAGGTATTTCCACGCGCTCCGGCGCAGGTATTCGAAGACGGTGCGGTAGCTGGTTTTCGACCGGAACGTGACGTCGGCGAAGTCCGAGCGCAGTTCCACGAACTTGCTCCGCTCGGAGTTCTCGCCCGTGACGGTCATGCTGGCGGCCGCGATCTCCTTGTCGTTGTAGCGGTAGCGGGCGTCGGTCACCTGAATGCGGCCGTTCAGATCGTCGAGCGAACGCCCTCCGGCGGCAGCGACGATGCGGCCCGAGAGCTGCGACACCGAGTCGCGGCGGTTGACGTGCAGCCGGGCCAGATCGGCGTGCCGCAGGTCCATCGTGAAGTCGTAGCGCGGCACGGAGTCGTTCAGGTCGACCGTGCCGAAGAAGTCGAAGTCGAGGTTGGGATCGCGGGCCGTGATGCGTCCGTCGAACTCGCGGTTGCGCAGGCGGCCGTCGAGCCGCAGCGAGTCGTAGACATAGCCGTTGAATCCCAGCTGCGTGACGTTGCCCACGACGTTGGCGTCGGCCACGCCCCTGCCGATCACGCCGTCGACATAGGCCGTGAGGGTGGCGTTGCCCAGCAGATCGCGGCGGTCGAGCAGCTCGCCCAGACGCAGGTTGCGCGTCTCGACATCGCCCCGCACGCTGCTCAGCCCCCCTTTGACCGGGGCCATTTTCAGGTTGCAGGAGACGTTACCCACGCCCGTCGCGGCGCCCAGCTGCATGTCGAACGACGAGAGCAGTCCCCGGAAACGGGCATTGAGGTCGATCTGCCCGGAATTGCCCAGCACGCCGACCAGCTTGTCCGAGAGTTTGCGGCCCGCGATGCCGAGGGCCAGCTCGTCCACGGCCCGGGCCGTGGAGCGCAGGCGGGGAACCGACAGGTCGAAACGGGTCTTCCGGATGTCGGGAAGCCCCTTCACCGAGGCGTCGGCCACGAGCGTCGTCCCCTCGCCGATCTGCATGCTCCTGATCCGGCCCGTGAAATCGGACACCACGCCGGCGACCTCGACGTTTACGTCGGTGAAATCCACATGCCAGTCGCGCAGCTTCGGGGCGAAAAAGGCGATGTCGTCGGTCGAAACGGTCGTATTGCGCATCGAGGCGTCGATGCGCACCTCGCCGATGAAATCCTTGTACTGCGCCCACGAGTCGCCCGCCAGCGAGACGAACGGAAAGTTGACGTTCGAACGCGGCGTGATGATCGAGGCGTTCTCGAAGCCCAGACAGCCCTGCGTCATGTAGAACCTCCCGGCCAGGTGGTTCAGCACGAAGCCGCTGCGTTCGCGGGCCGAAAAGGCCACAATGGAGGTGTAAATGGCCTGCCCGTCGATCGTGAAATCGTCCACGCGGGCCGTGATGCCGTAGAGGTGCATGTGCGAGAAGTCGATGCCGTGCTCCGGATCGCGATGGTCGAGCCGTTCGAGGCAGAGGTCCATGTTCTCGATCGAGGCCTTCTTCAGCGAGAGGCGGAAATTGCCCTTCTTGGGTTTGTCGGGGTCGGAAATGCGGTCGACGATCTGTTTGATGTTCATCTCCCCGCCGGGCGTCTGCCGCAGGTAAAGCCTCGCGTCGGCGATCTCGCCGCGGCTCAGCTCCAGCCCGCCGCCGAAGATGCCGAAACTCGTGATGAAGGCGTCGAGCTTCCCGACGTAAAGCAGCGTGTCGCGCTGGTAGTCCTCGACATAGAAGCCCTTGACCCTGACCTTCGAGAAGATGCCGATGTCCACGCGGTCGATCGACACGGTGGTCTCCAGCTTGCGCGAGACGAAGCACGCGGCCCTGTGCACCGCGTAGTTCTGCACGGCGGGAATGTCGAGCAGCAGCGAGAGCGCCACGGGAACAATTATCAGCAACAAAACCGCCGCCGAGAACACCTTTCCCAATATTTTTATACCTTTGCGCATCAGGACTCCTATATAACCTGCAAATTTAGCGAAAATAGTTAAAAAACAATTATAATTCCGGATGGATATTACAATTCTCGGCATCGAATCCTCGTGTGACGACACCTCTGCCGCCGTGCTCCGCAACAACGTCCTGCTGTCGAACGTCATCGCCTCGCAGGCGGTTCACGTCAAATACGGCGGCGTGATCCCCGAACTGGCCTCGCGGGCCCACCAGCAGAACATCATCCCCGTCGTGGACACGGCGCTCAAGGAGGCGGGCGTCGCCGCCGACCGGATCGACGCCATCGCCTTCACGCGCGGCCCGGGGCTGGTCGGATCGCTGCTCGTGGGCGTGTCGTTCACCAAGGGGCTTTCGATCGCCCGCAACATCCCGATGGTCGAGGTCAACCACCTTCAGGGGCACATCCTCTCGCACTTCATCGACCTTCGGGACCGCACGCTGCCCCATCCGGACTTTCCGTTCCTGTGTCTCCTGGTGAGCGGCGGCCACACGCAGATCGTGCGCGTGGACTCCCCGCTCGAAATGGAGATCATCGGCACGACGATCGACGACGCCGCGGGCGAGGCCTTCGACAAGTGCGCCAAGGTGATGGGGCTGCCCTACCCGGGCGGCCCGGTGATCGACCGTCTGGCCAAGGAGGGCGATCCGAAGGCATTCCGCTTCGCGCATCCCCGCGTCGAGGGCTACGACTATTCGTTCTCGGGCCTGAAAACCTCGTTCCTCTACACGCTGCGCGACGCCGTGGCCGCAGACCCCGACTTCATCGAGACGCACAAGGCCGACCTCTGCGCCTCGCTGCAAGGGACCATCGTCGAGATTCTGCTCGACAAACTCATCCGCGCCTCGAAGGAGACGGGCATCCGCGACATCGCCATCGCAGGCGGCGTCTCGGCCAACTCGGGCCTGCGCGACGGCATCGCCGAAGCGGGCCGCCGGCGCGGCTGGCGAACGTTCCTTCCGGAGTTCAAGTTCACGACCGACAACGCGGCGATGATCGCCATGGCGGGCTACTACCGCTACCTGCGGGGCGACTTCTCGTCGCTCGACGTCTCGCCCGTGGCGCGGCTCGAGGAGTTGTAAGCTACTCACTCACAAAAAAATAATTTATGCAAACATCCAGATTCATGCGGGTCCTTTCGGGGCTGCTGCTGTCAGTTTTCGCCGTCACCGGCCCAACCGCCTGCAACGACAGCAACGACAAGAACACCGCGACGCTGACCGTCAGCACAGACGACCTCGTACTGGGCGGCGAGGCCGGGGAGTCCGAAACCTTCACCATCACTACGACCGCCGCGTGGAAGGCCGTCCCCTCGGGCGAAGGCTTCACGCTCGACAAGACCGAGGGCACGGGTGACGCTACCGTCCGCGTAACCGCCGCCGCGGGCAACTGGGACGGCTATGTGAAGCAGCTGGGCAGCATCGAGATCGCGGCCACGAGCGTCGACGGAGTGAAAACCGTCAGCGTCAGCCAGGACGAAATCACCCCGGTGCTGCCGTCCGAGGTAACCCTGGTGGCCGATTTTACGCTGGGAGCTTCGGTCGCCACCCCCGAGCTGCCGCCCTATTCGACGGATAACTTCACGACCGGGCGCCATGAGTACACGATCGGCGGCTACGCATTTGCCATTTTCGTCGATCCGGACGAGGGCGGCAAATTCTACTGGCTCGACAACAAACAGTTCAGCCCCTCCATTCCGGATCCGGCCCAAGGACTGTTTTTCAGCAAATTAGGCGCATACGTCGAATTCCCGGCCATCGCCGGCAAAGTTCTTTCGGAGGTTCACTACCTGCCCACGAGCCAGCAGAACGACGTCAGCCTCGACCTGTTCGGCGCCGACGATTCGGAACCGCAGTATACGCTCGATTACGGCGACGACGGCACATGGTCCTACACACTGATCGACGCCCGGGAGAACCTGCGTTACCGCATCGAGATCACCAACAAGAAAAACGCGCAGCTCGCCAAACTCAAACTCGTCTACGCCGCGGCGAAATGACGCACGACATCCGGCAAAGACAAACCCCTCCCGGCCAAATGGCCGGGAGGGGTTTGTCTTTATTGGGAGGCGGCGGATCACTTCGCGCCGAAGAGTTTTTCCCGGAGCGAGAAGCCTTCGCATTTCGCGGCGAAGCTGTCGTACTCGGTGCGGAGCGATGTCATCAGCTCCCGGACCGACTGAATCTTCTCGGCACGCCAGGCGTTCGAGCCGCAGAAGGCGTAGCCGTTGCGGAGCTTGCCCTTGAAAGCGTTATAGAGGGCCAGCATGATGCAGTAGGGGCTGTGCGTCACGTCGCACGTCTTGATGCAGTCGAACGGGCACGCCTTGGGGACCTTCAGGCCCTCCTTCACGCGATCGAGGAACGAGTTGCGGATGGCCCGGCCCGGCATGCCGACAGGGCTTTGGATGATCTCGATGTCCTCCTCGTGCGCCTCGATGTAGCTCTGCTTGAAAGCCGGATCGGCGTCGCACTCGTCGGTGGTGACGAAGCGCGTCCCCATCTGCACGCCGTCGGCGCCCAGCGCCATGATGCGGTAGATGTCCTCGCCCGTATAGATGCCGCCGCCGGCGATCACCGGAATGCTGCAGTTGTGCTCGGCCTCGAAAGCACGGACCTCGGCCACGATCTGCGGAACGATGGCTTCGAGCGAATAGTGCTCGTCGGAGATCTGGTCGGCCTTGTAACCCAGGTGGCCGCCCGCCTTGGGACCCTCGACCACGATGGCGTCGGGGATGTACTTATATTCCGAGAACCATTTCTGGCACAGGACCTTCGCGGCGCGCGCCGACGAAACGATCGGAGCCAGTTTGGTCTTGGCGTCTTCCGTGAGAAACGACGGCAGGTTCAACGGAAGCCCCGCACCCGAGAAGATGATGTCGGCCTTCTCGGCGATGGCGGTCTTCACCATGTCGGCGAAGTTGGACATGGCGACCATGACGTTGACGCCGATGATGCCCTTCGTCGCTTCGCGGGCCTTGCGAAGCTCCTCCTTCAGCCCCCAGATCGAGGCGGTGCGATAGTCCTTCGAATAGTTGTTATAGATCGCCCCGAGACCGGCCGACGAGATGACGCCGACACCGCCCTGATTGGCCACGGCCGATGCCAGGCCCGCAAGGGAGACGCCTACGCCCATACCGCCCTGAACGATGGGCATGGAGGCGCATAAATTTCCGATTTTCAATGATTTCATGCTGTTTACTTAAAAGAATAAGTGACGTAACGGGGTACAAGGTACGGAAAATCGGAGCGTTTGGTTCCGCGCGGGAACATATTTAACGCAGACTTCACATTGTCCGCTCACAAAAACCGGATGCCGCGGACCCGTTTCTGCCCCCGGCCGGCGGCCTCGCGCTCGACGATGCCCGTCACGACATCCGCCGCGTCGTGCCATCGGTTGGCGCGAAACTTCCGGCGGTAGGTCGTCAGATGGGCGTAGAGTTCGGGCCAGCGGAGGTTCCAGCCGCGGGGAAAACGCACGAGGTGGAGCGCCGTGGCCGAATTGGAGAGGATGCGCGCCTCCTTGTTGCCGCTCTGGTGGAACCACTCGACGCGCACGCCCGGCGCAAGTGCCTGCACGGCCCGGGCGAAACCGCGGCCGCCGTTGTTGCTCTCGATGGCGGCCTGCCGCGTGTCCGAGCGCACGAGCATCTCCCCCACCAGCGGCTCGGTCGCCTCCATCGGCTCGCGCGAATAGACCGCGTCGGTAATGTAAATCACCCCGTCGGCATCGACCGCATAGGAGAGCGAACAGAGGTAGTCGTCGCCCGTGTCGGCGGTGTCGGTGTAGTTGGCGCGGCGGACGATCTCGTGTGGCAGACAGTCGTACTCGGCGAAATTCAGCCCGTACAACAGCCCCTCGCGGGCCGACGGACGCCCCTGATACATCGCCTCGAATTGCAGCGGGTCCAGCCGCCGCTTGGCCTCCAGCAGCGCAGCGCCGTGCTGCCGCTCCCACAACGCCTCGCCCGGCTGGCGGGGGTCGACCTCCGTGGGCGGCGCGGTTTTCAGAGCCTCGAAATTGAGGTGCAGCCACCGGTCGGCAGGCAGCGTGTCGAGCTGCGACCACGCGCGCAGCTCCTCGACCGGCTCGCGGACCGCGAGGGCGCCGATCAGGTCCTCCTCGTGCCAGCGGGTGAAGACCACCAGCTCGCGCGAGGCGTTGTGCATGCGGGTCCGCACGACGGAGGTGTACCACTCCCAGCAGTTGGCGCGGACGAGCGGCAAATTGGCTTCAAGCGCGTCTTTATATAAATCGTCCAAAACAAAGCAGTCCACGCGATTACCCGTCAGCGACCCTTCGCGGCCGACGGAGAGCAGCCCGCCCCGGCGGCCGATGATCTCGACCTCGTCGGCCGTGCGGATGTAGCCGGGCGGTTTCGCCCCCCGCTTGATGGAGGTGTCCGGAAAAAAGGCCGCGTATTCCTGCGATTCGAGGATGCGCTGCACGCGGCGGTTGAACTTCGAGGCCAGCGTCCCCGAGTAGGAGGCGATCGCCACCCGGCAGTCGGGGTCGAGCCCCAGCACGTAGGCCGGGAGCAGGGTCGTGGCCCCGACGCTCTTACCGTGCTGGGGCGGCATGGTGACGATCAGCCGCCGGACGCGCCCCGCGGCAAAGGCCTCCAGCACCCGGTAATAGGCCCGGTGGAAGGGTTCGAGCTCGAGAAAGGGATAGACCCCGAGGGCGAAATCGGCGAAGGACGGGGGCGCGGCCGGCGGCGCGTCGTCCGGAAGCACCAGCCCCTCGGGAAACGGCGAGCCGCCGGAAAACAGCGGAAAGCTCGCAAATACGGCATCGCACGCGGGAGCATCCGGAGAGGCGTTCCCGCCGGTTACGAAAACCTCTGCGGAGGAGCGCTCCGCAGAGGTCGGTTCGGTTGGTTTGAGCATTTTACTGAAATTTTTTGAAAAACCCATGCGCGGCGCCGCGGCGGGCAGGTTTTTTGTCGGGGTGCGCTCCGGCGGCAGCGCCGTGCCGGGGAAGGAGGGCCGGAGCGCGGCGGCAGGTCAGAGGAGCGCGCGCACCTCGGAAAACGAGAAGTCGTTCAGCGCTTCGCCGTCGCTGCCGACGGTGTGGAACTCCCACCAGACGGGAACCAGGTCCGCAATCGCGTCCCGGTCGCCCTCGGGGAGCCGCTCGCGCCGCCGGTAGACGATCACCGAGGCCGTGAGCCGGCACTCCATATCGCCGAAGGGAAACGTGAGCGAGCCTGAAAAGTAACTTCCCCCGCCGATGGCCTCCGCAAGACGCGCGGCCACTTCAAGGTAAAGTTCCGATGAAACCGAATACATCATTGATAATTAATCGTTTTTTCGCAAAAGAGTTTGCAGAAGAGAATAAATTGTTTAACTTTGCAGAACAAAGATAAGTTCAAAATTTGAATTTTCTGCAATAAAGTTCAAATATTTTATATAAATAATTCCGATAACAAAGCGATGAACGAACGGGTAAAACTGATACGCAAGCAGCTCGGCATGACACAAGAGCAACTGGCACAACGACTTGGAATCGGCAAAGCGGCGCTGTCGATGATCGAAACCGGCAAGGCGGGGCTTTCGGCGCGCAACCGCAACATATTGGTTCAGGAATTGAACGTCAATCCCGACTGGCTCGAAACCGGCAAGGGCAACATGTTCAACGCCGAACCCGATCTGACGGCCTACATGCACCGCACGGACAACTCGCTGCCGCTGCAAAGCGTCCCCCTCTACTCGATCGAGGGCACGGCGGGCCTGGTCCCGCTGTTCACCGACCAGGCGCAGAGCAAGCCCGTCAACTTCATCCACATTCCCAACCTCCCGAAATGCGACGGGGCGATCTATATCGTCGGCGACTCGATGTACCCGCTGCTCAAGAGCGGCGACATCGTGCTGTACAAGCAGCTGCGCGACATAAACGACATCTTCTGGGGCGACATGTACCTGCTGTCGATCGACATCGACGGCGAGGAGTACGTGACGGTGAAGTACATTCAGAAATCAGACCGCGCAGGCTACGTGAAGCTCGTGAGCCAGAACCAGCACCACGCCGACAAGGACGTGGAGATCTCGCGCATCCGCGCCATCGCGCTCGTGAAGGCGAGCATCAGGATGAACTCGATCCGTTAGCAGGAACAGCGGAGGCAGACCGAAGGGGCGAAAAAACGCAATCGGACAAAGCTGCGCAAATAAAATCCGGTTTTGGGTAACCAATTCCGGATTTTTTATTATCTTTGCAAAGGTCGAATTGGTTTGCCAATTTCGCCCGTGTCAAACTCCGGGCTGCGGCCCGCCGTTCCGGAAGACAACGAATGCAACAATTATAACTATGAAAACCAATTACGAAATCCGCTATGCGGCGCATCCCGAGGATGCGAAAAGCTACGACACGGCGCGTCTGCGCCGCGATTTCCTGATCGAAAAGGTATTCACGGCCGACGAGGTCAACATGGTCTACTCGATGTACGACCGCATGGTCGTCGGAGGCGCCATGCCTGTCGCCGAGACGCTCCGCCTCGAAGCCATCAACCCGCTGAAGGCTCCGTTCTTCCTCACGCGCCGCGAAATGGGCATCTACAACGTCGGAGGCCCCGGCGTGGTGAAGGCCGGCGACGCCGTGTTCGAACTCGGCTACAAGGAGGCCCTCTACCTCGGTTCGGGCGACCGCGAGGTGACCTTCGCGAGCAAGGACGCCGGGAATCCCGCCAAATTCTATTTCAACTCGCTGACCGCACACCGCAACTACCCCGACAAGAAGGTCACCAAAGCCGACGCCGTGGTGGCCCACATGGGTTCGCTCGAAGGGTCGAACGACCGCAACATCAACAAGATGCTCGTGAACCAGGTGCTGCCGACCTGCCAGTTGCAGATGGGCATGACCGAGCTGCTGCCCGGAAGCGTGTGGAACACGATGCCCGCGCACGTGCACTCGCGCCGCATGGAGGCCTATTTCTATTTCGAAGTGCCCGAAGACCAGGCCGTGTGCCATTTCATGGGCGAAGTCGACGAGACGCGCCACATCTGGATGAAGGGCGATCAGGCCGTGCTCTCGCCCGAATGGTCGATCCACAGCGCCGCAGCCACGCACAACTACACCTTCATCTGGGGCATGGGCGGCGAGAACCTCGACTACGGCGACCAGGATTTTTCGAAAATAACGGACCTGAAATAATTCATAATTCAAAATTCATAATTCAAAATTATGGTAAACTTTTCACTGGAAGGTAAGGTCGCGCTCGTGACGGGCGCCTCTTACGGCATCGGATTCGCACTGGCAACGGCTTTCGCACGTCAGGGCGCAAAAATCGTCTTCAACGACATCAAACAGGAGCTGGTGGACAAAGGCCTGGCCGCCTACAAGGCCGAGGGCATCGAGGCCAAAGGCTACGTCTGCGACGTGACCAGCGAGGAGCAGGTGAACGCCATGGTGGCGCAGATCGAAAAAGAGGTCGGCATCGTGGACATCCTCGTCAACAACGCCGGCATCATCAAGCGCATCCCGATGGTCGAGATGACCGCCGCGGAGTTCCGCCAGGTGATCGACATCGACCTCAACGGCCCGTTCATCGTCTCGAAGGCCGTCATCCCCTCGATGATCAAGAAGGGCAAAGGCAAGATCATCAACATCTGCTCGATGATGTCGGAGCTGGGCCGCGAGACCGTCTCGGCCTACGCCGCAGCCAAAGGCGGACTGAAGATGCTGACCCGCAACATCGCCTCGGAGTACGGCGAATACAACATCCAGTGCAACGGCATCGGCCCGGGTTACATCGCGACGCCCCAGACCGCACCGCTGCGCGAGCGTCAGGCCGACGGATCGCGCCACCCGTTCGATTCGTTCATCGTGGCCAAGACCCCCGCGGCACGCTGGGGCACGCCCGAAGACCTGATGGGACCCGCCGTGTTCCTCGCATCGGACGCTTCGGATTTCGTCAACGGACACATCCTCTACGTCGACGGCGGCATTCTGGCCTACATCGGCAAGCAGCCGCAGTAGGTTCCGCACACCTCCGCATGAAACAGCCCCCGCTAACCGAAGCGGGGGCTGTTTTCGTTTTCAGGGCCGGCATGCCGCGCGTTTCAGGCCCAGAGGGCCTCCAGACGCCGGGCGACGACCTCGTCGGTGATGTAGTCGTCGTACTCCATATAACGGTCGACCATGCCGTTGGGCGTGAGTTCGATGATGCGGTTGGCGACCGTATTGACGAATTCGTGGTCGTGCGAACTCATCAGCACGTTGCCCTTGAAATTGATCAGCGAGTTGTTGAACGCCTGGATGGATTCGAGGTCGAGGTGGTTGGTCGGAGAGTCCAGCACGAGCGTATTGGGCTGCTGGATCATCATCTTCGCCACCATGCAGCGCACCTTCTCGCCGCCGGAGAGGACGCTGACCTTCTTGTAAATCTCCTCGCCGCTGAAGAGCATCTTGCCCAGATACCCCCTCAAATAGAGTTCCGAGGAGTCGGACGAGAACTGCGCCAGCCAGTCGACGATCGAGAGCTGGCTCTCGAACCAGGGGGCGTTGTTGAGCGGAAGGTAGGCGTAATTGATCGTCGTGCCCCACTCGACGACGCCCGAATCGGCCTTGTCGTCGCCGACCAGAATGTCGAACAGCGCCGACACGGCACGCGGATCGCGCGCCAGGAAGGCGATCTTGTCGCCCTTCTCGACCGTGAAGCTGACGTCGCTGAAAAGCCGTTCGCCGTTCACCGTCTTGCTCAACTCGTCGACCCCGAGGATCTTCGTGCCCGCCTCGCGTTCGGGCTGGAAGATGATGCCCGGGTATTTGCGCATCGAGGGCTTGATCTCCTCGATGTTGAGCCGTTCGAGCATCTTCCGGCGCGAAGTCGTCTGCTTCGACTTGGCGACGTTGGCGCTGAACCGCTGGATGAATTCCAGCAATTCCTTTTTCTTCTCCTCGGCCTTCTTGTTCTGGTTCTGCTGCTGGCGCAGGGCGAGCTGGCTCGATTCGTACCAGAAGCTGTAATTGCCCGAGAAAAGGTTGATGTCGCTGTAATCAATATCGACCGTATGCGTGCACACCGAATCGAGGAAGTGGCGGTCGTGCGAGACGACCAGCACCGTGTTTTCGTAATTCGACAGGTAGTTCTCCAGCCACGCGATCGTCGTCCGGTCGAGGTCGTTGGTCGGCTCGTCGAGCAGCAGGTTGTCGGGTTTGCCGAACAGGGCCTGCGCCAGCAGCACGCGCACCTTCTCCTTGGCGCTCAAATCGCGCATCAGCTGGCCGTGCAGGGCTTCCCGGACCCCGAGGCTGCTCAACAGGTTGGCGGCGTTGCTCTCGGCGTTCCAGCCCTGCATCTCCGCGAACCGCTCCTCCAGCTCCCCGGCCCGGAGACCGTCCTCCTCCGAAAAGTCGGGCTTGGCGTACAACGCCTCCTTCTCCTTCATCGTCTCCCACAGCGGCTGATGCCCCATCAGAACCGTGTCGAGGACCGTAAACCCGTCATAGGCGAAGTGGTCCTGCTTGAGCACCGACAGGCGTTCGCCCGGGCCGAAGGCCACGTTGCCCCGCGACGGGGTCACCTCGCCGCTGAGCACTTTGAGGAACGTGGACTTCCCCGCCCCGTTGGCCCCGATCACGCCGTAGCAGTTGCCCGGGGTGAATTTGAGATTGATATCCTTGAAAAGAACCCGTTTTCCGTATTGTACCTCTAAATTCGAAACTGTAATCATCCTTAAAATCTGAATTTGAAACTGCAAAAGTAGCCCAAAAGAACGAGGAAACCGCACCGGAATGAGAAAAATCGGCCGGATCGCCGCTTTTCGGCCCGAAATTCCGGCGGCATGCGGAGCGCATCCGAAAGAACGGAGTCCGAAAAGGTTTTTCAGCGACGATCGCAACAAAAAGTTATCTTTTGAATTACAGCGAATTAGCGATCCGGGACGCAAAAAACCGACAGACACTGAACGGAAAACTAAAAAATCGCCCGAAAAAGTCCGATATGACAATTTATTTAATATATTTGCATAACGGATAGGATCGGTTCGGCATGGACTGCGAACAAATTCGCCGTTTTGCCCCAATCAGTCACTGTATATTTGCGAAATCGTTGTTAACCCATAATCTGAAACCAAAATCATGGAACAATCAAAAGTGCGGGAGTTGCAGGACGTCGTGATCCGCTTTTCGGGCGATTCGGGCGACGGCATGCAGCTCACGGGCACGCTCTTTTCCGACACTTCGGCGCTGTTGGGAAACGGCATCTCGACCTTCCCCGACTACCCCGCCGAAATCCGCGCCCCGCAGGGAACCGTTGCGGGCGTTTCGGGCTTCCAGGTCCATTTCGGCGACCACCGCGAGCTGAATCCCGGTGACTACTGCGATGTGCTGGTGGCGATGAATCCCGCGGCGCTCAAGGCCAACCGAAAGTGGCTCAAGCCGGGCGCGACGGTCATCCTCGACGGCGATTCGATCACCGAAGAACATCTCAAGAAGGCGGGATTCGCAACCCTCGATCCGCTGGCAGAACTCAAGCTCGACGAATACAACGTCGTCGTTCCCGACATCACCTCCATGACGCGCGAGGCGCTGAAAGAAACCGGACTCGACAACAAGGCCGTCGTCAAGTGCAAGAACATGTTCGCACTGGGCATCTGCTTCTGGCTGTTCGACCGTCCGGAGGATTACGCACTCAAATACCTCGACGGGAAATTCGCCAAGAAAAATCCCGCCGTGGCCCAGGCCAACAAGCTGGCCATAGCGGCAGGCTATAACTACGCCGCAAACACCCACCAGTTCGCCAACAACTACACCGTGGCCCCGGCTCCCCGCGAAAAGGGCACCTACCGGTCGATCAACGGCAACGTCGCCACGGCGTGGGGACTCTGCGCCGCGGCCGAGAAGGCGGACCTGCCGCTCTTCTGCGGTTCGTACCCGATCACCCCGGCCACGGTGATCCTCGAAGAACTGGCCAAACGCAAGGACCTCGGGGTGAAGACCGTGCAGGCCGAGGACGAGATAGCCGGCATCTGCACGGCCATCGGCGCGGCCTTCGCGGGCAATTTCGCCGTGACGACCACCTCGGGCCCCGGACTGTCGCTCAAGAGCGAGGCGCTGGGACTGGCGGTGATGACCGAACTGCCGCTGGTCGTGGTGGACGTACAGCGCGGAGGACCCTCGACGGGCCTACCGACGAAAACCGAGCAGAGCGACCTCCAGCAGGCGCTTTACGGCCGTAACGGCGAGTGCCCGGTGATCGTCGTGGCGGCATCGTCGCCCAGCGACTGCTTCCACTACGCCTTCGAAGCCGGACGCCTGGCCATGGAGCACATGACGCCCGTGATCCTGCTGACCGACGGATTCATCGCCAACGGCTCCGAGCCGTGGCGGATCCCCGAGATGAAGGACTACCCCGCCATTCAGCCCCCGATCGTGGACAAGGCTCCCGAAGGAGGGTTCATGCCCTATGTGCGCAACGAAAAACTGGCCCGCGGCTGGGCGTTCCCCGGCAAAGTGGATCTGGAGCACCGCGTGGGCGGACTGGAGAAGGACTGCGTGAAGGGCTGCATCTCGCACGACCCGGCCAACCACCAGAAGATGACCGACACCCGCGCGGCGAAGGTGGCCAAAGTCGCCGACGACATTCCCGCACAGGCCGTCTGGGGCGATGCGGAAGGCGACCTGCTGGTCGTAGGCTGGGGCGGCACGCGCGGCCACCTGCAAAACGCCGTGGACGAAATGCGCCGCGAGGGCAAAAAGGTCTCGCTGTGCCATTTCAACTACATCAACCCGCTGCCGAAGGGGGTGCGCGACATCTTCGCGAAGTTCCGCAAGATCGTCGTCTGCGAGCTGAACGAAGGACAGTTCGCGGCCTATCTGCGCCAGAACTTCCAGGAGTTCCCCTACGAACAGTACAACAAGTGCGAGGGACTGCCCTTCACGGTCGCAGAACTTAAACAGAAATTCGAATCCTTACTGAAGTAACCATGGCAGACTACAAATACACCCCTGCGGATTTCAAGAGCGACCAGGAGGTACGCTGGTGTCCCGGATGCGGCGACCACGCGATTTTGAGCGCCGTGCAGCGCGCGCTGCCCGAAATCGCCGACGCGCTCGACACGCCCCACAACCTGTTCACGTTCGTGTCGGGCATCGGATGCTCGTCGCGGTTCATCTACTACATGAAGACCTACGGGTTCCACTCCGTGCACGGGCGCGCCAACGCCGTGGCGACGGGCGTCAAGACGGCCAACCCGCGCCTCTCGGTGTGGGTCACCACCGGCGACGGCGACTCGCTGGCCATCGGCGGCAACCACTTCATCCACGCCATCCGCCGCAACGTGGACCTCAACGTCATCCTGTTCAACAACGAGATTTACGGCCTCACGAAGGGCCAGTACTCCCCCACTTCGAAGCTGGGCAAGATCACCAAGACCTCGCCCTACGGAACGGTCGAGAAGCCGTTCAACCCCGGCGAACTGGTCATCGGCGCCAAGGGCACGTTCTTCGCCCGCACGATCGACATGGAGGTCGCCCTCTCGAAGGAGTGCATGATCGCCGCGGCCAGACATACGGGCATGTCGGTGATCGAAGCGTTGCAGAACTGCGTGATTTTCAACGATAAGACCCATGCCGACTTCGCAGCCGACAAGGCCACGCGCGCCGAACGCACGGTGACGCTGCGCCACGGAGAGAAGATGCTCTTCGGCGCCAACAACGAAAAGGGCATCGTGTTCGAGAACATGAAACTCAAGGTGGTGACCGTGGGCCAGGACGGCTACACGCTGGACGACGTGCTGACGCACGACGCCCACGAGCGCGACACCACGCTGCACTCGATGCTGGCGGCGATGAAATACCCCGACTACCCGGTAGCGCTGGGCGTAATCCGCTCGGTCGAGGACGACTCGGTCTACGACCGCGCCGTGGAGAAGCAGGTCGAGGAGGTCAAAGCCGCGAGCAAAATTCACTGCGTGGACGACCTGCTCCGCTCGGGAGCCACCTGGGAGGTGGAATAGCCCCGCAGCCGGGAAGCCGGCATCCGGACAACGAAACGGCGGACCCTTTCCCGGGGTCCGCCGTTCGTTTCGGCAGGAGAGAGGGGTTTCGGCAGGAGGGAGGGGTTTCGGCAGGTGGAGGCCCCCCGCAACCGGGAATCAATAGACATTGGCCGATTTGCGGACGATATTCTCCAGCAGGCGCTGCATATTGGCGATCACCGGACTGCCAGCCATGCCGTATGCCGCACCCAGCCGCTTCATCTGCGGCCGTTGTCGAGCGTCGTGGCGGCATAGATCATCGCCCGGTTCCCGGGTTTGGCAATCAGCACCCCGCCAGCCAGCCTGATGTCCCAATGGCTGATGTTCTCGGCCGAGGCCCAGATGTCGGAGAAACCCTTCAGCGACGGGCTTCCGGAAGCGTTCCGAAGAGCTTCGGGATGTTTTTTCGAAAAAAGTTCAATTCCGGAGCCGATTTTTCGGGCCGAAAATTGTGGAAATAAAAAAATCCGATTATCTTTGCATCCACAACAAGGGGGATTAGCTCAGCTGGCTAGAGCGCTTGCATGGCATGCAAGAGGTCACGAGTTCGAATCTCGTATTCTCCACCATAAAAACGGGACCATCTTTCGATGGTCCCGTTTTTCAGTGTATGTTTCCGGCCGTATCGGCCGCACCCGGCACAAACGGCACAAACGGCACAAAAGCATCCGTGCCGGCCTCCACCCGCAACATTAGCGATAATTCAGCGGAAAAACCACGGCGGCAGCCAAAAACGACAAAACGAAATATCCGGCCGTCCGCAAGGGACGGCCGGATATGCGCAACGCTGCCGGAAGGCGTTATTTGTCCCGGAAAAAAGCCGTGACGAAAGGCGCTTCGAGCAGGTAATCGGCGCATTCGCGGACGCTGCGCACGATGTCGTTGTAGCTCGAACCTTCGATCTCGACGATGATGTTCTCCACGCCGGCTTCCCGCGCGTTGGCGAAGATGGCGTCGAAGCCCACCATGCCGCTCTGGCCGATCTCACGACGGTCCTTGATGTGCAGGAGCCGGAAACGACCCGGATACTTCTTGAAGTAGTCCACCGGGCTGGCCTTGCCCATCACGGTCCAGTAGACGTCCATTTCGAACAGCACCTTGTCGGGATCGGTGTTTTCGAGCATGTAGTCCAGCATAACCTTATCCTCGATCTTCTCGAACTCGCGCGAGTGGTTGTGGTAGCCGAACTTCATGCCGGCGGCCGCACAGCGCGCACCCACCTCGTTGAAATAGCGGCAGTAGGTCTGCAAATCCTTGAGCGTCGAAATCTTACGCATCGAGGGGACCACGATATATTCCGCACCGGCGGCCTTGTGCGCCGCGATGCACTCGTCCCACCAAGCGAGGGCCTTCGAGAAATCGCCGCTCGCCAGCTCCTCGTCGGAGAGGTTGAGCGTGCAGTGCGTGGAAATCACCCGCATACCGGCATCCTCGACATCCTTGCGGAATTGCTCGGGAGTCTGCCCGTAGAGCATTCCGTCCTTGTAGCTGGCGGCCTCGACCGAAGTGTAGCCCATGTCGGCGAGCTGTTTCAGGACGGGTTTGTAATCGCCCTGGCTCTTGCCGAAAACCCCGATCAGGCTGCGCACCGAATAGAGCTGGATACCGATGTCCTTCTTCGGGGCTTTCTTCGCTTTGGCGGATGCTCCGCCGGGGAGCATCGCCAGAGCGAGGAGGACGCAGATGACTGCGAATAGCCTGTTTCTCATCGTAAGAAGCCCTTAATCGAGAATCTTGACACGGATATTGCGGAACCAGACGTCGTCGCCGTGGTCCTGAAGGCCGATGTAGCCTTCGTGGTTCTCACCGCCGCAGTTGTTCAGCAACTCGAACGCCAGGGGCCACTTCTCGGAGCTGAACTTGCTGTTCTCCAGCATCTCGGTCCACTGGGGAGTCCACAGGTGGTACTCCACGACGTTCTTGTCGTTCTGGCCGTGTACGACCGTGCCTTTGTAAACCATGATCTTGGCCTTGTTCCACTCGCCGAAGGGATTCTGGTTCTGCGGAACGGCGGGGATCATGTCGTAGAGCGACGCCGACTGGCGGTTGCCGTCGACACCCAGCTTGGCATCGGGATGGTTGGTGTTGTCGAGCACCTGATACTCGGGGCACGAGATGTAGATCGGCTCGTACTTGGTCTTGCCGTCCTTCTGGGTCGTAACCTCCTGGGCCAGGTAGAAGATGCCCGAGTTGCCGCCCTTCGAAACCTTCCACTCCATCTCCAGCTCGAAGTTCTTGAACTTCTTGGCGAAGATCAGGTCGCCGCCCTCGCCCGTCTGGGCCTCGCCGCCGCCCGAGCCGTTGAACTTGATGGCGCCATCCTCCACCGTCCAGCGCGAAGGAGCCTTGTCCTTGCCGTAGCCGCGCCAGCCGTTGAGCGTCTTGCCGTCGAAAATCACGTAGTAACCGTCCTTGTCCTGCGGGAACGAGGCGAGGTCCACCTGTGCGTTGTCGACAACGGTGTATTCGGGAACGGCTTTCTTGGCGGTTTTGGCATCGGCCGTTTCAGCCGTCTTGGCCTTGCCGCCGGGGCCGCCGCACGAAACCAGCGATGCGGTCAGAGCCGCGCATACCGAGAATAAAAGGGTCTTTTTCATATTCTTTCTGTTTTTTTAAAGTTTTACGGACAGGTTAGTTAATCAGCGCGGCATGGCGGGAAGCGCCCAGCCGTCGCGGTAGGTGTGTTTGATCAGCTCCTGGGCGAACTGCTGTGCGTTCACGGGATCGGTCCAGGTCTTGTCGAAGGTCGGGTGTCCGTCCTTGATGTGGAAGCCGTCCTTGATGACCGTCTTGATCATGGCGTCGTCCGGGATGTTCGTGAAACGCATGTTCGGACCGTCCCACTCCAACACCTGATTGAGGCCCTGGAGGCGGACTGCCAGCACGCCCATAACGACCATTTCGTTGAACGGTCCGGCTTCGCTGAAGTCCGATGCCGAAAGCACGCGGTCGTCGGCGTCCTCCTTGCAGGCGCGCACCCAGTCCATCTGGTGCGACTCGGTGATCTCGCGCAGCACCTTCGGAGCCTCGGGAACACGGCCCGAAACCAGATAGGGGTCCTTGCCGTAGCAGCCGCAGATCAGCGTGTCCTTCGTACCGTAGAAGATGGCGGCGCCGCCGCTCACGTTCAGGTTCTTGCCGGCGGGAAGCCCTGCGGGACGCTCCGGCATCAGGCCGCCGTCGTACCAGTGCACCTCGACTTCGGGCATGGCCACCTTCGGCATGTTGTCGCGGGCCGGGAAGATGAACTTCACGCGCTGTGCCGAGGGAGCGGACTCGTTCAGCAGCAGCGTCGAGCTGCCCTCCACCTTGGTCGGATAGCCCAGTTTCAGCCCCTTGAACACGGGGTGCAGGATATGGCAGGCCATGTCGCCCAGCGCACCCGTACCGAAATCCCACCATCCGCGGAAGTTCCACGGCGTATAGGCGGCGTTGTAGGGACGATAGGGAGCCGGACCGATGAAGGCGTCCCAGTTCATCGTCTTGGGGATGCGCATATCCTCCTCGGGACGCGCCAGGCCCTGCGGCCAGATGGGACGGTCGGTGAAGGTGTCCACGCGGCGCACCTCGCCGATCTCGCCGTTCCAGATCCATTCGCAGACCTTGCGCACGCCTTCGGCCGATGCGCCCTGGTTGCCCATCTGCGTGGCCACCTTGTACTTGTCGGCCAGCTTGGTCAGCAGGCGCGACTCGTAGACGGTGTGGGTCAGCGGTTTTTCGCAATATACGTGCTTGCCGGCGGTGATGGCGTCGGCGGCGATGATGGCGTGCGTGTGGTCCGCCGTAGCGACCATCACGGCATCGGCCGACTTGAGCATCTCGTCGTACATCTTGCGGTAGTCGTTGAACTTCTTGGCCGCAGGATAACGTTTGAAAATGTGGTCGGCGTATTTCCAGTCGACATCGCACAGGCCGATGATGTTCTGGCTCTCCAGGCCCTTCAGCACCGAAGCGCCGCGTCCGCCGACGCCGACGCCCAGGATGTTGAGTTTGTCACTGGGGGCCGTGTAGCCGAACTTCTTACCCAGAACCGTGCTGGGTACGACCGCTAAACCGATCGCGGCAGCCGCTCCCTGCTTCAGGAACGTTCTTCTTGACATTTCTTTTGCCATCGTTTCGAGGTTTAATTTGAGTTAGTATTGAGGTTATTTGATGTTCTTTTCGATGTTGTCGACCTCGTCCTTGAAGATCTTGTAGCCTTTGCCGAGGCCCTTCATCAATTCCGGGATCTTCGTGCCGCCGAACAGCAGCAGCACGACAAGCGCGATGATGACGATTTGTCCCACGCCGATAAATAACAGATGATTCATAAGTTCAGGTAGTTTTAGGGTTATGCGATTGTCATGCGTGTTTGCGCAGCAGGCCGTAGCCGTCCTTCATCGTGCGGCGGCGTTCGCGGATCTGCCGCAGGGTCTCCAGTTCCCCGATGGCCGGGAGGTCGTGCTCCCGCGCGTCGCGCAGGAACCGCCAGGCGTACTCCGAGGCCAGCGCCGCGTCGCGGAACTCCGGGAGCGCCTCGCTGCGGCGGCCCGTCTCGATCGACTCGGCGAAGAGCTTGCAAAGGGTGTCGATGTTCTTGCCCCCGTAGGGCTGGATGAGGCGGTGGGTCTGCGTCACGCCGTGCAGCTCGACGATCGCCGTCTTGAAATCGTGCGTCATGCGTGCGATGCCCTTCGTGCCGATGATGTCCACATAGGAATTGTGGGTCTGGGTCTGGGCCAGCTGGCCGTAGACATGCCCCTGGGTGATGTCGAACACCACGCCGTTCTCGAACGTGCCGTGGCATTGCAGCCACCAGGGGTCCTTGTAGTTCCACATCCGCACGGCCTGGGCATTCCAGGTCTTGAATTCCGACTGGGCATACCAGCGTGCGATGTCCACGTAGTGCATGCCGCAGTCGTGGAACGCGGGACCTTCGTATTCGTGGCCCTCGCCCGGAGCCAGTCCCGGAGTCATGTGGCAGACCCGGATGATGGCCAGTTCGCCGATCTCGCCCTGGGCGATGAAATCTTTGATCGTATTGTGATACCAGGAGTTGCGCAGGTAGAGGTTCACCGTCGAGAACAAGGGCGTGTTCTCGGCCAGCTCGACGGCCTGCCATTCGTTTTCGATACTGTCGGAAATGGGTTTTTCAGCGATGACGTGCTTGCCCGCAGCGAAAGCCCGCTCGATCTGCGATTTGCGCGAGTCGGCCAGAGCGAACAGCCCCACGACCTGCACTTCGGGATCGTCGAAAATAACCTGTTCGTCATCCACAACCTTCGCCCCGGGGGCCAGCTTGCGCGCCAGGTCCCGCGATTCGGCGCAGACGTCGCAGATGTACGCAACGTCCCACCTGCCGCTTTTCTGCATCTCGTCGAGGTAGAAACCTCCCATTCTGCCGAAGCCGATAAGGCCAACTTTTACAGGATTCATCGTGTAGTCAATAAGGTCGGTTAAAAGTTAGGTTCAGCGCCGCGCCTCCCGTTTCCGAAGGAAAATACCGGCAGGCGCACCACCTCGATTACAAAATTACCCCGAATAACCTTCGGTTTGAAAACTGAAGCGGAAAATGTAGAACCCAATTCGAACCATATCTCTAATTAACAATATATTACATTCTGAAACAACCCGAAAAATGTAGACGATCTGGAATGGTCAGACGTCCGTTTTATGGGCCGTTCCGATCTTCATAACCATCTTTTCGAACTCCTCGCGCGAGATGGCCGCCTTGTTGCGCACCTTGGTCCGGTAGTTATAGACGGTCGAAAGCGAACAGCGCAGGAACGAAGCGATCTTCACGCTGTCGGTGATGCCCAGACGCAGCAGGGCGTAAATCCGCAGCTCCTTGTTCAGCAGGTCCTCCTGCTTGAGCACGATCCGCTCGTCCTCGGTCAGCAGGGCGTTGAAGTCCTCGACGAACGACGGATAGAGGTTCAGGAAGATGGCGTCGAAATTCTTGTAGAGTTCGTCCTGCTCGTCCTCGAGCATCGAGGTCGATTTGAGCCGTCTGTTGAGTTCGTCGAACTTCCGGTCCTGGGCCAGCTTCTTGAGCGACTTGCGGTAATCGTCCATTTTGTCGATGTACATGGAGCAAAGGTCGAAGAACCGCGCGATGTACTGCACCTTGACGGCATTGGAGTCCGACAGCTGCTCGTTCTTCTCGCCCAGCTCCTCGTTGAGCCGGGCCAGCTTCGCATTGGTCTGCGAAAGCTCCTCCTTGATGCGGTAGACCCTGCGAAGCTGCTTGTACAGGTAGACGAACAGCAGCACCAGCACCGCCGACAGCACGCTGATCAACACCAGATAGTATTGCAGCTTGTGTTTGGTGCGGGACTCTTTGGCCTGGTGCGAGGCAATGATGATCGAATAAAGTTCCGACATCTGGACCGTGCGGAACTGCACGTTGGAGAAAAGCGCGTCCTCGACGGCCGCCTGCGTGTAGCGGAACGCACGGAAAAGATCGTCGTGGCGGTAATAGAGCGTCGCGAGCGCCTGGAAGGCGGCGTTCTCCTTCGTGGAGTTCCGGATGTCGGTCATCGCCGACAGCATGTAGTACTTCCGCGCCAGCCAGTCGTCCCCGCGGCGGCGGTAGAAACTGCCCACCGAATAGGCGCACTCGGCGTAGAGCTGTGAATCGGGTTCGAGGCTGTTCAGAAACCCGAGCAGCCGGACCTCCATTTCGTGCGACTGGTTGCGGCGGCTCATCTGGTAGAGCCGGTCGAGCTTGTAACGCACCGAAACCGTGTCGGCAAACATGATCACCGAATCCTGATAGCGTTCCTCCAGCTCGCGGAAGTGTCTCTGTCCGCTGAAAGCCACGTATTGCTGGTAGAAACGGTTGTAAGCCTTGTAATAGGTCGCCAGCATGTCGCGGGGCACCGACCGGCGGTCGATCGAGTCCAGCATCCGCTTCGCCTCGATGGACATGCCCGTCGACGAGTAGAGTTCCGCCAGGCGGATTCCCGAAAGACAGCCCTTGCGGCGGTCGCCCAGACGGCGCGCCAGCAGGACGTTGCGCTCCATGTAGCGGATGGCCGAGTCGAGTTTGTACTTGTGGAATTCGCCGAACAGCCTGTCGTTGATCTCGTACTCCTGGGCGGGAGTCAGGCCGCTCACGCTCAACAGATGCCGCAGTTCGGCGATACGCTGCTCCTTCTGGCAGTCGTAAACCTGCCGGTTGGCGATCATGTGGTCCAGTTTGTCCAACAGCGACTGCGTTTCGTTCCGCTCGCAGGCGGACGACACGACCGCTACGGCGCAGAGCAGCAGCAGGGTTCGCAGCAGGTATGTGGGTTTCAGCAGTTTCATGGTCGGGGCCGGCCGCCGCAGGAAGCGTCCGCGAACAGGGCAAAAGTACAACTTTTTGCCGAATGCCGGCTTTCTTTTTAATCTTTCCTATTTGTTTGACGCCGCAAAGACATATCACGCGTCGCAAACCGAAACGAAGAGACGCTCCGGATTCCGGTTCGGATTTCAGAGCGAAAATCTCCTTTTCACGGTTCAAGGTACAAAAAATCGCCGACATACGGAACAGAACGGGCAAAAAAAAGAATCCCCGGCGACAGAATCGCCGGAGATTCGGGCGGAAATCCGCCGGAGGGAGGCACGGCACAGGATGCGTCCCGGGCCGTAATTCGCAGGCAATGAGCGTTGAAAGCTACCCGAGCTTCATCACGTCGTCGATGCCCATATCCTTATAGGTGCTTGCCAGCTCCTCGCTGCGGTCCGAAATGACCAGCAGCTTGTCGCCCAGCTTGAGTTCCGTCTTCCCCTGCGGCACGAAGTACTCCCCGTCGCGGCAGACCATCATCACCAGCGTATTCTCGGGCAGGGTGATGTCCTTGAGCGTATGGCCGCTGGCGAGCAGATTCTCGTTGACCTCGACCTCCGTCAGCGCCGACTTCATCTCCTCGTGCATCTCGACGTTGAAGGCCGATTCGCGCTCCTCGTAGGCCAGCCCCAGCAGATTGGCCATGCCGCTCACGGTCGTGCCCTGCACCAGAAGCGAGATGATCGTCGAGAGGAAGACCACGTTGAACAGCAGCTCGGCGTGCTCGACGCCCGCCATCATCGGGTAGATGGCGAACAGAATCGGCACGGCGCCGCGCAAACCCACCCACGAAACGTAGAGACGCGCCTTGGTCGTGAAGCGCCGGAACGGCAGCAGGCAGGCGAAAACCGTGACGGGACGCGCCACGAGGATCATAAACGCGCCGACCGCACCGCCGAGGATCAGCACCTCGGGACGCAGCAGTTCGTCGCTGTTGACGAAAAGCCCCAGCGTGAGGAACATCACGATCTGCATGAGCCACGTGAAACCGTCGAAGAAGACCGTCAGCGAGCGTTTCTGCGCCAGCTTATGGTTGCCCACGACCAGACCCGCGAGGTAAACCGCCAGGTAGCCGTTGCCCTTGACGAGGTCCGTGAAGGCGAAAGCGAAGAAGATGAAGGCCAGCAGCAGCACCGAGTAGAGCGAGTGGTTGGCCAGGTTGATCTTGTTGATCGTCCACACGGCCAGCCGCCCGATCAGGTAACCCGAAAGCGTGCCGACGACCAGCTGCACCACGAAATAGAGGGCGCTCATGCCCAGACCGTCCCCGCCCTGGGAGTTGGTGACCACGCCGATCAGCAGGATCGTAAGCATGTAGGCCATCGGGTCGTTCGAGCCGCTCTCCAGCTCCAGCAGCGGACGGAGATGCTGTTTGAGGCCCTGCTTCTTGCTTCGCAGGATCGAGAAGACCGACGCCGAGTCGGTCGAGGACATCGTGGCGGCCAGCAGCAGCGCCAGCGCGAAGGAGATCTCCAGATCGAGCCACGGAGCGACGAGCCAGACGAAGCCCGCCAGCACCATGGCCGTCATAACCACTCCCACCGTGGCCAGCACGACGCCCGGCCCGATGATCGGCTTTATCTCCTGGAAGGAGGTGTCCATACCGCCCGTGAAGAGGATGATGCACAGCGCGATCATACCGACGAACTGCGTCATTTCGACCGAACGGAACGAAATGAAATTCAGCCCGAACAACATGCCGACCCCCAGAAAGAGCAGCAACGCGGGGGCGCCGAAGCGGTAAGCGACCTTGCCGGCCATCACCGCCACAAAGAGCAGCAACGCACCGACCAATACTACATTTTCACCACTGATGTCTATCATCTGTCCAATCTGTTTTTTCGTATCCAAAATTCAGCGGGCGCAGTTCCGGTCCCGGAGCGCAGCGACGAACCCTACGCCTCGCAAGCCCCCTCTTTCAGCGGGCTGATCTGCAACCGGGTCAGCGGCCGGTATTCCAGGTCCGCGTACTCGAAGGCCTGCATGGCGGCGAAGCGGTTGTCGGGCGTACGGTACATGGCCACGGAGACCGCCGGAACCCGCGCATGGGGCATTGCCAGCAGCCGCTCCACATTGCCTTCCGCCACGAGGGCCACCACATCGCGGCTCTGGGAGCGCTCGAAGTAGAGTTCGTCGTAGCGCAGGTAACTGCGTCCGGCACGGTAGTAGGGCGCGCCCTCGGCGCTGAAAAAGCGCGCCGCGAGCGTGATCATCCCCGCCAGGGCCAGCGAACCGCCGATGAACACCGCCGACGAGCGGAGGTTGTTGGTCATCGAGGCTCCGTAAACGTGATTCAGAACCAGTATCACCACGCCGGCCGCAAGCAGCGCGGCAGGCAGTACGAGGGATTTGCGGCGGCGCACCACAACCTCCCCGGGCAAGGCGTACATCGCCTCGCAAATTTTAATCTTATCCATATCTCTTTCATTATCAGACGTTCGTATTTCAGGCAAACAGAACGGCGAACCGTTCGGGAAATACCGTACGCTAAATAATGAGCCGCCGCAGCCGGTAGACATAGTAATCCACGGCATGCGGTCCGGCGGAGAGATCGAAGGTTTGGAACGCAGCGGTTAACTTGGCAACTCCCGTACCACAGCCCCACGAAGCGGCGCCGCGCACGACGGCGCGTTCGGCCGGAACTTGCCGGTCGCCGTAACGGAACGAAGGCTGCACCGGGCAGGATTCCGCCTCCCGGAGCACACGGGGTTGGTGGTTCAGATCCGAATTGTACGTACGCTCGCACTGCCACTCGTCGGCGTGCATATCGCCCGCCGAAAAGGCCGCAGAGGGCGCCTGCTGCCGGATGCACGCACCGTCGCCGCCCTCCGGAAAGAGCAGGCACGCCGTGAAGGCCAGCACGATGAAAAGCAGTTTACGCATCTAACGGTTCGGAAAATTACGTCGGCTACAAAGTTACGTTTTTTTCGGAAAAATCCGCGGCCGAAGCCGAAATTATCCATAAAAAAAGCCGATTTTCCCGACACAGAGCCGCCCCAAAAAAAGTCTTCTTTTTGCCGTAAAACGTCTTCCGCGGCTTCCGCCCGCGGTTGACTGCCGGCCAACAAGCGGCAAAATTCCGAACGGACAACGCTCGAGATGCCCCGGCAGATCGGATTGGATATACCCCAGGATGTGCGGCAGGCAGGCCGCAATCATCCGAAATCATTGGGGAATGAAGATATAAGTGATGGTTCCCGTCTGACGGGCGGGCGCCGAGTTGTCGATGTTGAACAACGAATTGCGGGCGGCGCGCAGGGCCGACTCGCGCATGCAGTCGTCGCCGCCCTCGGTGACGCGCGCGCCGGTCACCTTGCCCGCACGGTCCACCGTGACCGAAACCGTCACGTCGCCCCCGCCCTCGCACAGATAGGCCGGGACCTCCAGATAACGCGACGTACGCACGGGATCGGTAATCGAAAACGACACCGTGACGCGCCCCTTGACCTTGCGGTCCTGACGTTCCGCGCCGTCCTCCTTCCCGCGGCGTTCGCGGATGGCCCGCTCCTCGGCAAGCCCCTGCTCGTAGGCCTCGCGGTTGGCGCGCATCCGCGCCTCGGCCTCGGCCGCCGCCTCGTTCAGCGCCGCAGCGTTGGTCCCGCGGTCGTCGCGGAGCTTCTCGTTCAGGGCGTTTTCGTTCGACGCCTGGTTGCGGATGCTCCGCCAGTCGATCTCCTCCTGCCGCTGGCGCTCGCGCACCTCGCGCTCCAGGCGGTCGCGCTCCTGCTCCATTTCGGCCAGCGTCTGAAGGTCGATATACATGCCCTGCTGGTGCGTGCGCCGGCCCACGACGATCTTCGACGAGACGAAGACGATCATCAGCGCCAGATAGGCGATCAACGTGACGCACAGGCCGATACGATGGTCGTAGGTCCACGACCCCATATCCTCCCTGCGGTTGTCGAAGGGCAGTTTGATACGCGGCCTGCGGGCGGGTTTCGGTTTGTCGTCACGGGGTGTTTCAGTCATTGCGGTGTATCGGAATTTTGAGCAAAAGTAGCGTTTTTTACCGAAAATTTCCTATCTTTGCGCGCAAATATATAGAAACACCGCTTATGTCAACCAAACAACAAACGCTGAAGGCGCCGATCTCATTCTCGGGAAAGGGCCTGCATACGGGCGTCAAAGTTACCATGACCGTGAATCCCGCCGAGGCCGGAACCGGAATCGTATTCCGCCGCACCGACCTCGAAGGACAACCCATAATTCCCGCCCTGTGCGACAACGTCGTAGACACTTCGCGCGGCACGACCGTCGAAGCCGGCGGGCACCGCGTGCACACCATCGAGCACATCATGTCGGCGCTCTGGACCCTCGGCGTGGATAACGCCGTGATCGACATCGACGCCCCCGAGACCCCCATCATGGACGGCTCGGCCCGCGAATACGCCCGGGCCATCACCGAAACCGGACTGGCGGACCAGGACGCCGAGCGGCAGTTCTACCACGTGACCGAAAAGATGGTCTACACGATCCCCGAGAAGGGCGTGGCGATCATCCTCTACCCCGACGACGAATTCTCCGTCTCGGTGCACGTGGACTACAATTCGAAGGTCATCGGCAACCAGTACGCCACCTTTAACCCCGGCGACGACTTCGCCCGAAAAATTTCGCCCTGCCGCACGTTCGTCTTCCTGCACGAGCTGGAGCCGCTGATCAACATGAACCTGATCAAGGGCGGCGACCTGGACAACGCCATCGTGGTGGTGGAAAACCCCGTGCCCGACGAACAGCTGGACAAGCTCAAGAAGGTCTTCAACAAGCCCGACATCGAGATCAAGGCGGGCTACCTCAATAACCTCGAACTGCGCTGCAACAACGAGCTGGCGCGCCACAAGCTGCTCGACCTGCTGGGCGACTTCGCGCTGCTGGGCGTACGGATCAAGGGCCGCGTCTGGGCCACCCGCCCGGGACACTTCGCCAACACGGAGTTTATGAAGCAGCTCAAGCAGACCATCCGCCGCGGAGGCGAGAAACCCCGCTACACCTACGACTGCCGCAAGCCGCCGCTCTACGACATCAACGACATCCGCCGCATGCTGCCCCACCGTCCGCCGTTCCTGCTGGTGGACCGCATTTTCCACTGCGATTCCTCGTCCGTGGCGGGCATCAAGAACGTGACGATGAACGAACCGTTCTTCGTGGGCCACTTCCCCGAGGAGCCGGTGATGCCGGGCGTGCTGATCGTCGAGGCCATGGCGCAGTGCAGCGGCATCATGGTCTTGAGCAACGTCCCCGACCCGGAGAACTACTCGACCTACTTTATGAAGATCGACGGCGTGAAATTCAAGCGCAAGGTCGTTCCGGGCGACACGCTGCAATTCGAAATCCACCTGCTGGAACCCATCCGCCGGGGCGTCGCCCTCGTGGAGGCCAAGGCGTTCGTCGGCGAGACGCTCGCCTGCGAGGCCGTGATGATGGCGCAGGTAGTCAAAAACAAAAAATAGAGGAAATGATCAGCAACCTGGCCTATATCCACCCCGACGCCAAACTCGGAGCCAACGTCACGGTGGAACCATTTGCCTATATCGCGGGCGACACGGTGATCGGCGACGACTGCTGGATCGGTCCCGGAGCCGTGATCCACGACGGGGCGCGCATCGGCAAGCGATGCCGCATCCACACCGCCGCTTCGGTCGCATGCCTTCCGCAGGACCTGAAATTCGCCGGCGAAATCACCACCTGCGAAATCGGCGACGACAACGACATCCGCGAGTACGTGACCATCAGCCGCGGAACCGCCTCGACCGGAACCACGCGCATCGGCTCGAAAAACCTGCTGATGGCCTACGTCCACATCGGGCACGACTGCATCATCGGCAGCAACTGCGTGATCGCCAACCGCGTGTCGCTCGCCGGCGAAGTGCACGTCGGCGACTGGGTGGTCATCGGCGGCCACGCCGCCGTCCACCAGTGGACCCACATCGGGGCGCACGCCATGGTGCAGGGCGGCGCGCTGCTGGGGCAGGACCTCCCGCCCTACGTCATCGTGCGCAACGACACGCTCCGTTTCGCGGGCATCAACAAGATCGGGCTTGCGCGCCGCGGCTTTTCGCACGAACGCATCGCCGAGATCCACGACGCCTGCCGCATCCTCTTCCAGAGCGGCCTGAACTACCTGAACGGTTGCGACGAGGTCGAAAAGCAGGTTCCGCAAAGTCCCGAGCGCGATACGCTCCTCGAATTCATCCGCACCTCGAAACGCGGCATCATCAAACCCTACGAATCGCGTTGCAAAGAGGAGTAAATTTTGCGTATAAATATTGGTATATCGGAATTTTTCACTATATTTGCGGTGTCGAAAGACAGCGTGAAGGGTAAGGGGACGGGCAGTCCCCTTATTTCATACTTACACCGGACCGAAATTCAACGACTATGATAGAGACGAAAAAGATAATCGAAGCGGCGGAACGTCATTTGGAAGGCTCCGATATGTTCGTGGTGGAGTGCACCTCAACCCCGGGCAACGAAATCGAACTGACGATCGACAGCGACACGTCGGTCGGCATCGACGCCTGCGCGGAGTTGAGCCGCGCCGTCGAGGCGCAGTTCGACCGCGACGAGGAGGATTTTTCGCTGACGGTCATGTCGGCCGGCATCGGCTCGGAGCTGAAAAGCCTGCGCCAGTACCGCAAACTCGCCGGCAAATCGGCCGAGGTGCTGCTCACCAGCGGCGTGAAGATACTGGCCAAGCTGGAGGAGGTCACCGACGAAGGCATCACCCTCTCCTACGAGGAGAAGCAGGCCGTCGAGAGCAAAAAGAAGAAACAGTTGGTGAAAGTCACGCGCAGCTACCCCTTCGATCAGATCAAGTACACGAAGGAGTGGCTGGATTTCAAGTAACAATTAAAAATCAGATAAAGCACACAATGGACAATCTCAATCTCATCAGCAACTTTGCCGAATTCAAAGAGCTGAAGAACATCGACAAGTCGACGATGATCGGCGTGCTGGAGGACGTCTTCCGCCACGCGCTGCAAAAACAGTATGAAACGGACGAGAATTTCGACGTCATCATCAACCCCGAGAAAGGCGACCTCGAAATCTGGCGCAACCGCACGGTCGTCGAGGACGACGCCGTCGAAGACCCCAACGCACAGATTTCCGTCTCGGAGGTCAAGGCCATCGACCCCACCTACGAGATTGGAGACGAATACGCCGACGAGATCAAACTCTCCTCGTTCGGCCGCCGCGCCGTGCTGTCGCTGCGCCAGAACCTCGCCTCGCGCATCCTCGATCTGGAGAAGGCCAGCCTCTACGAAAAATACTCGGAGAAGGTCGGCGACATCGTCACGGGCGAGGTCTACCAGGTGTGGAAAAAGGAGGTGCTGATCCTCGACGACGAGGAGAACGAGCTGATCCTGCCCAAGGCGGAGCAGATTCCCAACGACTTCTACCGCAAGGGGGACACCATCAAGGCTATCGTCAAGTCGGTCGAGATGAACAATAACCAGCCGCGTATCATCCTTTCGCGCACGGCCAACCAGTTCCTCGAACGCCTCTTCGAGCAGGAGGTTCCCGAGATCTTCGACGGGCTGATCACCATCAAGAAGATCGTCCGCATCCCGGGCGAGCGCGCCAAAGTCGCCGTGGAGTCCTACGACGAACGCATCGACCCGGTAGGCGCATGCGTAGGCATGAAGGGTTCGCGCATCTACTCGATCGTCAAGGAGCTGCGCAACGAAAACATCGACGTGGTGAACTACACGGCCAACCCGTCGCTGATGATCCAGCGCGCGCTGAACCCTGCCAAGATTTCGAGCATCACCATCGACGAGGAGAAAATGACCGCTTCGGTCTACCTCAAGCCCGACCAGGTGTCGCTGGCCATCGGCAAGGGCGGCCTGAACATCCGCCTCTCGAAGATGCTCACCGGGTACGACATCGACGTATACCGCGAGGTCGAAGAAGAGGACGTGGCCCTCACCGAATTCGCCGACGAGATCGACGGATGGATCATCGACGCCCTGAAGAACGTCGGCTGCGACACGGCCAAGAGCGTGCTGGAACTGCCCGTAGAGGAGATCGCCGCGCGTGCCGACCTGGAGCTGGAACAGGCACAGAAGGTCGTCGAAATCCTGAAGGCCGAATTTGAAGAGTAACATAAGCAAGAAAGGAAAACACAAGATATGGGTAATGAAAGAAAATTAAGGCTCATTCAGGTTGCAAAGGAGTTCAAGGTGGGGCTGAACACCGTCACCGACTTCCTGCAGAAGAAGGGCATCAAGAGCGACGGATCGCCCAACACGCTGGTCGATGCCGAGACTTACGCCGTTCTGGAGAAGGAGTTCGGGGCGAACCGCAGCGCCGCCAGCGCACGTGATTCGATCCGCGAACGCATCTCCCTGAAGCAGACGACCGTAACCCTCGAAGAAGCCAGGAAGCAGGAGCGCGAGGAAGAGAAGGAGGTTGTCATCAAAAGCAACGTCATCAGCGTCAAGGACGAGATTCAGCAGCCGAAGTTCCTCGGCAAGATCGACCTGTCGCCCAAACCCAAGGCTGCCCCCGCCCCGAAGGCAGAAGCTGAAAAACCCGCCGCACAACATCCTGCGGCACCCGCTGCACCGGCACCTGCCCAGGCGCCCAAAGCTGCCGCACAGCCCGCACCTGCCCCCGCACCCGCAGTACCGGAAGCCCGTCCGGCACAACCAGCCCCGGCTACACAGGCAAGCCACGCCGCACCGGCCACGCCGGCGCCCGCAGCACAAGCTGCTCCCGCTGAACCTGCAAAACCCGCAGCACCGGCCACGCCGGCACCCACAGCACAGGCTCCCGGGCAACCGGACGCCAAGCCCGCAGAAGCCCCGGCACCCGCGCCGGAACCGGCCGCTCCCAAAGACAACATCTTCCGTCCGGAGACCGTGACCCTCACCGGGCCGCAGGTACTCGGTACGATGGACGTGTCGGGATTCGTGGCCGGCGGCAAGCACAAGCGCAAGCGCCTGCAAAAGGAGAAAGTCGACGTCAGCAAGGCCCCGAGGGGCAATGCGCAGGGCGGCGGCAACAAGCAGGGTGGACAAGGGGGCCAGGGCGGCCAGAACCGTCCCGGACAGGGCGGGCAAAACCGTCCCGGCGCCCAGAACCAGCCCAAACCGGGCGAAGGCCGCCGCAACAAAAACAAAGGCAAGGCCGCACCCAAGCCGATCGTACGCCCCGAAGTGAGCGACGAGGAGGTTTCGAAGCAGGTAAAGGACACCCTTGCCCGTCTGACGGCCAAGGGCGCCAAGAGCAAGAGTGCAAAATACCGCAAGGACAAGCGCGACGCCGTGGCCGAGCGTATGAACGAGGAGTTCGAACGCGAGGAAATGGAACGTTCGACGCTCAAAGTCACCGAATTCGTGACCGTGAGCGAGTTGGCGACGATGATGAACGTCACGCCGACTCAGGTCATCACGGCCTGCATGAATCTGGGACTGATGGTGTCGATCAACCAGCGTCTCGACGCCGAAGCGCTCGTGGTCGTGGCCGAGGAGTTCGGCTACAAGGTCGAATTCGTCTCGGTGGAGATTCAGGAGGCGATCAACGACGACAACGAAGACAAGGAGGAGGACCTCGTGCCGCGTCCGCCGATCGTGACCGTCATGGGCCACGTGGACCACGGCAAGACCTCGCTGCTGGACAATATCCGCAAGACCAACGTCATCGAGGGCGAGGCCGGCGGCATCACCCAGCATATCGGCGCCTACAGCGTCGAGCTGAACGGCCAAAAGATCACCTTCCTCGACACGCCGGGCCACGAAGCCTTTACGGCCATGCGCGCCCGCGGCGCCGCCGTCACCGACGTTGCGATCATCATCGTGGCGGCCGACGACAGCGTCATGCCGCAGACCGTCGAGGCCATCAACCATGCGCAGGCCGCAGGCGTGCCGATGGTTTTCGCCATCAACAAGATCGACAAACCCAACGCCAACCCCGACCACATCAAGGAGCAGCTCTCGCAGATGAACTACCTCGTGGAGTCGTGGGGCGGCAAATACCAGGACCAGGAGGTTTCGGCCAAGAAGGGTCTGAACCTCGACAAGCTGCTCGAAAAGGTGCTGCTGGAGGCCGAGATGCTCGACCTGAAAGCCAACCCCAACAAAAAGGCGCAGGGAACGGTCATCGAGTCGACGCTCGACAAGGGCCGCGGCTACGTGTCGACGATCCTGGTGCAGAGCGGCACGCTCCGCGTGGGCGACGTGATCCTCTCGGGAACCTACACCGGCCGCGTGAAGGCCATGTTCAACGAGAACGGCAAGAAGGTCGAAGCGGCAGGTCCCTCGACGCCCGTACAGGTGCTCGGACTGAACGGCGCGCCGCAGGCCGGCGACACGTTCAACGTCATGGACGACGACCGCTCGGCACGCGAAATCGCCAACAAACGCGAACAGCTGGCCCGCATGCAGGGCATTATGACCCAGAAGCACGTGACGCTCGACGAGATCGGCCGCCGCATCGCCATCGGCTCGTTCAAGGAGCTGAACATCATCGTCAAGGGCGACGTGGACGGATCGGTCGAGGCCATGTCCGGATCGCTGATCAAGCTCTCGAAGGAGACCGTGCAGGTCAACGTCATCCACGCCGCCGTGGGACAGATTTCGGAGTCCGACGTGCTGCTGGCCGCCGCCTCGAACGCCATCATCGTCGGCTTCCAGGTGCGTCCGTCGGCTTCGGCCCGCAGGCTGGCCGAGAAGGAGGAGATCGAAATCCGCCTCTACTCGATCATCTACGACGCCATCAACGACATCAAGGACGCCATCGAGGGCATGCTCGAACCGGTGATGAAGGAGGAGATAGTCGCTTCGGTCGAAGTGCTCGAAATCTTCAAGATCACCAAGGTCGGAACCGTCGCCGGATGTATGGTCCGCGAAGGCAAGCTGCAACGCTCGACCCCGATCCGCGTCATCCGCGACGGCATCGTGATCTACACCGGCAAACTCGGCTCGCTCAAACGTTTCAAGGACGACGTCAAGGAGGTCGTGGTCGGACAGGACTGCGGTCTGAACATCGAGTCGTTCAACGACATCCGCGTCGGCGACATCGTCGAAGGATACGAACAGGTGGAAGTGAAACGCAAGTAACCCATAAAACTAACAACTACTTACAATTTTTTGGCAGTAATGACTAACCCAATCCATTTTACGACTGCGGAAGAGGCCGTCAAGGTCATCAAATCGGGCGACCATGTCCACCTCAGCTCGGTGGCATCGGCTCCCCAGTGCCTGATCAACGCCATGTGCAAACGCGGCGAGGCCGGAGAACTGAAGGACGTGCACGTCCATCACCTGCACACGGAGGGTCCCGCTCCCTACGCCGATCCGAAATTCGAAGGCGTATTCCAGCTCGACTCCTTCTTCGTGGGTGCGAACGTCCGCAAGGTAACCCAGAGCGGCTATGCCGATTACATTCCGATTTTCTTGAGCGAGACACAGCGTCTGTACCGCTGCGGAGCCGTTCCGTGCAACGTGGCGATGATCCAGGTCTGCCCGCCCGACAAACACGGCTTCGTATCGCTCGGAACCTCCGTCGACGCCACGCTGGCGGCCGTGGAGTGCGCCGATTATGTGATCGCCGTGGTGAACAAATACGTTCCGCGCGCCTTCGGTCAGGCCATGATCCACTCCTCGAAGATCGACTTCTTCGTGCAGGACGACACCCCGCTGATCGAAGCGAAATTCTCCGAGCCGAACGAGGTCGAGACGGCCATCGGCAAGCACTGCGCCGCGCTGATCGAGGACGGCGCAACGCTCCAGATGGGCATCGGGGCCATTCCGAATGCGGTTCTCAGCCAGCTGGGCGGCCATAAGAACCTCGGCATCCACACCGAAATGTTCGCCGACGGCGTGCTGCCGCTGGTGGAGAAGGGCGTGATCAACGGCGAAGCCAAAAAAACCGACCCCGGCAAGATGGTCTCGACCTTCCTGATGGGTTCGAAAGCCGTTTACGACTTCATCGACGACAACCCGGGCGTGCTGATGATGGATGTCGGATACACGAACGACCCCTACATCATCTCGCAGAACGACCGCTTCGTGGCCATCAACTCGGCCCTGCAAGTCGACCTGACGGGCCAGGTGTGCGCCGACTCGCTGGGCACGAAATTCTGGTCGGGCGTCGGCGGACAGATCGACTTCGTCTACGGCGCATCGCTCTCGAAGGGCGGCAAGGCGATCATCGCCATGCCTTCGATCACCAACAAGGGCGTGTCGAAAATCTGCCCGACGCTGTTGGACGGCGCCGGCGTGGTGACGACCCGCAACCACATCCACTGGTTCGTGACCGAGTTCGGAGCCGTGGACCTCTACGGCAAGACCTTGCAGGAGCGTGCACGCCTGCTGATCTCCATCGCGCATCCTTCGGCGCAGGAGGAGCTGGACCGGGCCGCTTTCGAGCGCTGGGGATCGCATCACCACTACATCAAGGGATATATGAAATAGCGTTTCCGCACCTCGGAAACAGCAACAAGAAACGGCGTTCGCATGAACGCCGTTTTTTGCATCTTCCGGCCAACCGCCCCTTGATCCCGACGGACGGACTGCCTACATACAAGCCGGACGCACCTCGGCAACGGGCTGCGCACGACTGATCGGCAAGGAAGGGCTTGCGAGGTCCGAACAGTTTCGACTTACCGTTTTACCCGACAAAACGGGCTGCAACCGATCCCCTGTAAGTTCGCGATATGTCCAATACCCGATCCTGGACGGTTACTTGCGTCGGCGTCCAGGAGCTCACATGCCCAATATTGATCAGATAGGCCCGATGAATACGGACGAACCGATCGTCGAGCCGCTCAGCCCATTGCGAAATACAGGTCCGCGTCCGGTAAGACCTTCCTGCGTATGGAGAAGAACTTCTTTATCGTTAGACTCCACATAGAGAATCGCCTCGATCGGCAGCACAACCTTACGGCGATCGGAAATAAACGTCACATATCTCTCCTCTGAAAGTTTCTTTTTCAGATAATGAGACAGCAACTCCCCCGGGACGACAATCGCCACCAGCAGAATCAAAATAAAAACGGGATTCGAAAATAACCCGGGAAAAGGAGCTCGCATCAAATTCTCAGACGGAGTAGTGTGGAAACTGGCAAGGAGAAGCGACATCCATTCGATGATCAGAGTGCTTGCAACCACACAAATAACAGCCAAAACCCGGCGCCGTTCTGCCCGAAGAGCCATCGGCAGGAAAAATTTCGCACAGAACATTCCCGGCAGTAAAGACGTGGCAAGAAACAACGCCCGGCCGAACCGGTAATCGAAACTCACCAGAATAAGCGCCAGCGCAAAGACGGCAGCCAGCCAATAGAGAAAAGTCGCAAGGTGTTTCATTTAATACAAAGTTAATAAAAATCGCCATCCACAGAAACAAATCAGAGAGTTCCGGCCGATTTGACATCTGGAACAGGGGATTTGAATTTGCATCGTCACCACATTTGCGTCTATCTTTGCAAAAGGAATTCCTGCCAACTCATTATCTTACTTAAAACAAAGCCCCATGCAAACCTTCACCAAACTTCTGCTTGCCGGACTGCTCTTCGCTGCATCCGGAGCCTTTGCCCAAGACCAGATCAGTGTCCAGTCTTCCTGCGCAGCAACTGAATCGGCTGACAAAAACCAGCCGCCAGCCGGTATGATAAAAACCGGCGAAATGACCGTAACGAATGCGGAAACAGGAGAAACGACTACCGCAGACAGCTATTCACCTCCCCCGAAATCCATAGCCGATCTCTATATGGAAGGTGGCTACATTTGGATGTCAATGATCACTATTTGCCTGATCGCCATGCTGTTCGCAGCCTGGAAAGCTCCCCGCTGGGTAAAGGAAGCCGGTTTGGCCGCACTGATGCTGGGCTGGATCTATTTCATGACCGGATTATACGACATTTCGGAGATTATCGGCAGCAGTCAACTCGCAGGCATATCATCCGAAAGCAAACTGGCGATACTTTTCAGCGGAGTGAGGGTAACCGTAATCGCACCGACATACGGCATGATCGTCTATTGCATCTCGCTTCTCCTGCGCATTGCCGTGAAACCGAGAATCTGAACTTAAATCGCCTCTTATCCGGTAATCAGGAACCGTTCCGATTATGAGCGGATAATCGGAGGCGACACCGCTTCGGCCGAACAAGAAATGACCGCCTTCGGCACGGTATTCTTTGGAAAACGAAACCTCCCTGTAGCTGCGAATCGAAAGGTGTTATCGGAACCATTTCCCGCGGCATTCACCCATCTGAAAAAGACAACGGATCGGTAGTGATTCTTTCGCGCGACGCCTCTTCTTGTCTCCTTTCCGCTCGATGGGAGAATCACGAACAGAGCGGATTCACAGACCTGAAAAACAAACCGGTTATTTTATTCAACCCGTTTTTTCCGCTTTTACGCTTATTTCCGTATATTTGTGCGTTAACTAATACGAAACCGCCAATGAAATAACACACAAAGTTGCAGTAACACGACTAAAAAGCGCCGGTTCCGCACGAAAAGCGGCGGTGCGCACATATAAAAAGCGTTAGCTTTAACCTTGCTTTCTGAAAATCTGGAAAATTTAAAGAGCAACCAAGGAATGAAGTTTGACGCTCACGTTTCCAGCGTGGGCTTCATTCTGTATTTGGTTGCCAGGTTATTCCAGAGCCTCAGAAAGCAAATCAGAGTTTTGTCCCACGTTTTTTATTTCACCTTCCGAATCCGAACTTAATTCCATGCGCTGCGGGACAGGCGTACATACCCACCCATGAAAGCCTATCTCCTGCTCCTCCCGATCAGTTTCCTGCCTGCCGTAGCGGGCATCCTCGTTACGCGTCCGATGTGGCGCATACGCCAGCTCCCCAACGAAGCGATACAGGGCATCGGTCTCGTCGTGATGATCTCCGTCTTGATCGGCTGCCTCGTCCCGCTCTTTCTCGGCGACACAGGGGCTGTCGGATGCGCCTGCATCCTATTGAGCCTGTTCAACCTCGTGATTTTCCAGTATTACGAGCAGCGGCTCAACACCTCGCGCTGCCCGCAATGCCACACGCGCAACCTGCACGTGCACAAGTACAGCAAAGGACTTTACAAACTCTACTGCCCGCATTGCGGCCTGCACAGCCGGTGGCGCACATGGCGGTATTTTTCGAACGAAGCTTAACGATGTCCCGAAAAGCCGTTCGGCTACCCCTTCATCCAGCGCGGCGAACATGCGTTTGAGGTAGATGCACGCCTGAAATAGAATGCCCTGCAACACCCCGTTCCCGAGTCCTGGAATGCGTCGCTCCGCGGTCAGGAAAGTCTTGGCCGTGAGCTTCAGCTTCGCACCGGCCACAAACGCCCGTCTCCGATCACGCTCGACGAATACCTCGCAGAACGGGAGAAATAACGCCCTCCCCCCAAACGCCGCTTTAAAAAGACGGTCTTCCCCCTCCCGAAAATATCCGGCATCGAACTCCGTGTCGGGCGGCGAACGTTTCGTCTTCGCTCCCCCTGTAGGTTGCGCTGCCCCCCCCTCCAAGACAAAAACCCCTCCTGTTAAGGAAGGGTTAGGCACAAAAAAAAGGTCAGACCTTACGATCTGACCTTGAAGAGGCGGCTACCTACTCTCCCACGGGAAAACCGCAGTACCATCGGCGTAAGTGAGCTTAACTTCTCTGTTCGGAATGGGAAGAGGTGGAACCTCACTGCTATAACCACCTAAAAGAACCTATGCTTCAATATATCGAAGCCGTGCGAGTGATGCTTTTAGATCATCACAATCCGTCGCACTCGGTAAGAGTTGACATATTCGGGAAATGAGATAAAGAATTGCTGCAAAAAAGTCGTTCGGGTAATTAGTACTGCTCGGCTTTGACATTACTGTCTTTACACCTGCAGCCTATCAACGTAGTAGTCTCCTACGCCCCTCAAGGGAAAACTTATCTTGGGGATGGCTTCGCGCTTAGATGCTTTCAGCGCTTATCCAAACCGAACGCGGCTACTCGGCAGTACACTTGGCAGCATAACCGATACACCGGAGGTTCGTCCAACTCGGTCCTCTCGTACTAAAGTCAGGACCCCTCAATCTTCCTACGCCCGCAACAGATAGAGACCGAACTGTCTCACGACGTTCTGAACCCAG
>ERZ857785.587-NODE-587-length-47271-cov-9.813961_pt1 | contig 47271 bp, 46 predicted proteins | sample MGYA00519763_ERZ857785 | MGnify/ENA primary metagenome ERZ857785 (study PRJEB31778, sample SAMEA3449365) | human gut metagenome | biome: human gut; feature: human-associated habitat; material: faeces | place: United Kingdom | collected 2010/2012 ...
GCGTAGCTTACGACTCTTTTGAAGATCCCGAACTCCGTTATCGCCAACGTTATGTGGACCTGGTAGTAAACGAAGGCATCAAAGAGACATTCGAAAAGCGTGCCACCGTAGTGAGAACACTGCGCAACGCCCTCGACGAAGCCGGATATACGGAAGTAGAAACACCGATCCTGCAATCCATCGCAGGCGGAGCAAGCGCACGTCCGTTCATCACTCACCACAACTCACTGGATATAGACCTCTACCTGCGCATCGCAACGGAACTTTATCTGAAACGACTCATCGTAGGTGGTTTTGAAGGTGTATACGAAATAGGAAAGAACTTCCGTAACGAGGGAATGGACAGAACCCACAACCCCGAATTCACTTGTATGGAACTTTATGTACAGTACAAGGATTACAACTGGATGATGAGCTTCACCGAAAAGTTGCTGGAACGCATCTGTATCGCCGTAAACGGAAGCACCGAAACCGTTGTAGACGGAAAGACAATCAGCTTTAAAGCTCCTTACCGCCGTCTGCCTATCCTCGACGCCATCAAAGAAAAGACAGGATATGACCTCAACGGCAAGAGCGAAGAAGAAATCCGTCAGATCTGCAAAGAACTGAAGATGGAAGAAATCGACGACACCATGGGCAAAGGCAAACTGATTGATGAAATCTTCGGTGAATTCTGTGAAGGCAGCTACATCCAGCCGACTTTCATCACCGATTATCCGGTGGAAATGTCGCCTCTGACAAAGATGCACCGTTCCAAACCTGGACTGACCGAACGTTTCGAACTGATGGTAAACGGCAAGGAACTGGCCAATGCCTACTCGGAATTGAACGATCCGCTGGATCAGGAAGAACGCTTCAAAGAACAGATGCGTCTTGCCGACAAGGGTGACGACGAAGCAATGATTATCGACCAGGATTTCCTGCGTGCTTTGCAATATGGCATGCCTCCTACATCCGGCATCGGTATCGGTATCGACCGTCTGGTGATGCTGATGACAGGACAGACCACCATTCAGGAAGTACTGTTCTTCCCGCAAATGCGTCCGGAGAAAGTAATCAAGAAAGACCCTGCCGCCAAATACATGGAACTGGGTATTGCAGAAGACTGGGTGCCGGTCATCCAGAAAGCCGGCTACAACACAGTAGCTGATATGCAGGATGTTAATCCGCAAAAGTTGCACCAGGACATCTGCGGAATCAATAAGAAATACAAATTAGAACTGACCAATCCAAGCGTGAACGACGTGACCGAGTGGATAAATAAACTTAAATAAGTTGAGAGTTGAGAGTTGAGAATTGAAAGTTGTTACTTGAACAACCTTTTTAATGACCAACTCTCAACTTTCAACTTTCAACTTTCAACTAAATATGAAACTACCCGGTAAGATAGCGATAATGGGCGGAGGAAGTTGGGCTACAGCCATCGCAAAGATGTGTCTGGCTCAGGAAGACTCTATTAATTGGTACATGCGACGAGATGACCGCATCGCTGATTTTAAGAGACTTGGACATAATCCCGCCTATCTGACAGGGGTGAAATTCGACACGAAGCGTATCACTTTCAGTTCTAACATCAACGATGTCGTGAAGGAATCGGATACACTGATTTTCGTCACCCCCTCTCCTTATCTGAAAGCTCATCTGAAAAAGCTGAAAACAAAGATTAAGGATAAGTTTATTATCACTGCTATCAAAGGAATCGTACCCGATGACAACGTGATTGTATCGGAATATTTCACAAAAGAATATGGCGTACCACCCGAAAACATCGCAGTACTGGCAGGTCCCTGCCACGCAGAAGAAGTAGCGCTGGAACGCCTCTCTTATCTGACCATCGCCTGCCCGGACAAGGACAAAGCGCGCATCTTCGCCCGCCGTTTGGGAAGCAGCTTCATCAAGACTTCCGTCAGCGACGACGTAGCCGGCATCGAATACAGTTCGGTGCTTAAAAATGTATACGCCATTGCCGCCGGCATCTGCAGCGGACTGAAATACGGCGATAACTTCCAGGCAGTACTGATATCCAATGCGATTCAGGAAATGAACCGCTTCCTGAATACAGTACATCCCCTGAACAGAAATGTAGATGATTCTGTTTATTTAGGAGACTTATTGGTGACAGGATACTCCAACTTCAGCCGTAACCGCACGTTCGGTTCGATGATAGGCAAGGGATATTCCGTTAAAAGTGCGCAGATTGAAATGGAAATGATCGCGGAAGGATACTACGGCACGAAGTGCATCAAAGAGATCAACAAGCATCACCACGTCAACATGCCGATACTGGATGCCGTATACAATATCTTGTATGAACGCATCTCACCCATGATAGAGATCAAATTGCTGACTGATTCTTTTAGATGAGAAAAATAGGTAATAAGTAATAAGTATTAGGTATTAACCGTAGCCACCTAAGCTTTACGTCTCATGCATAATACTTATTACTTAATACCTATTACCTATTACCTATTACATATTACTTAAAATTGATAGATATGATTAGCTTGAACATTGAAAAAACATTTGGATTCATCTCCAAAGAAAAGGTTTCTGCTTATGAAGCCGAGGTAAAAGCTGCACAGGAAATGCTGGAAAAAGGAACAGGAGAAGGTAACGACTTCCTGGGATGGTTACATCTGCCTTCGTCCATCAGCAAAGAGCATCTGGCTGACCTGAACGCTACTGCAAAAGTATTAAGAGACAACTGCGAAGTAGTGATCGTAGCAGGTATCGGTGGCAGCTATCTGGGCGCACGTGCCGTAATCGAAGCGCTGTCTAACAGTTTCACATGGTTGCAGGACAAGAAAACTGCTCCTGTCATGATCTATGCTGGACATAACATCAGCGAAGACTATCTGTATGAACTGACCGAATATCTGAAAGACAAGAAATTCGGCGTTATCAATATCTCCAAATCGGGAACGACTACCGAAACCGCTCTTGCTTTCCGTCTGCTGAAAAAGCAATGTGAAGACCAACGCGGCAAAGAAACCGCCAAGAAAGTCATCGTTGCCGTGACAGACGCCAAGAAAGGTGCTGCACGTGTGACTGCCGACAAAGAAGGATACAAGACATTTATCATTCCGGACAACGTAGGCGGACGTTTCTCTGTGCTCACTCCGGTTGGTTTGCTGCCGATCGCAGTTGCCGGATTCGACATCGACAAACTGGTTGCCGGTGCTGCCGATATGGAAAAGGCATGCGGTTCTGACGTTCCGTTTGCAGAAAACCCTGCGGCTATCTACGCTGCTACCCGCAACGAACTGTACAGACAAGGCAAGAAGATTGAAATCCTTGTCAACTTCTGCCCGAAACTGCACTACGTAAGTGAATGGTGGAAACAGCTTTACGGAGAATCCGAAGGTAAAGACAACAAGGGTATTTTCCCCGCATCTGTTGACTTTTCTACCGACCTGCACTCTATGGGACAATGGATTCAGGAAGGCGAACGCTCGATCTTCGAAACTGTGATCTCACTGGATAAAGTAGACCATAAACTGGAAGTTCCTTTCGATGAAGCTAATCTGGACGGCCTGAACTTCCTTGCCGGCAAACGGGTGGACGAAGTGAACAAAATGGCCGAACTGGGAACTCAGCTGGCTCACGTAGACGGCGGTGTACCCAACATGCGCATCGTTCTTCCGGAACTGAGCGAATACAACATCGGCGGTCTGCTGTACTTCTTCGAAAAAGCTTGCGGCATCAGCGGCTATCTGTTGGGCGTGAATCCTTTCAACCAACCGGGCGTGGAAGCATACAAGAAAAATATGTTTGCTTTGCTGAACAAACCGGGATACGAAGAAGAATCAAAGGCTATTCAGGCTAAACTGTAATATCCAATAACTGACAATAAAAAGAAGCGGCCTCTCCGGAGACCGCTTCTTTTTATTATATTTCCTTCGTTACGTTAAAGTGACTCACTCCCTTTCAGGATTCATTCATTCTCAACGACTTCTGTTTTCAAGTCAATCACTTCCTGCGCTCCTTCACACTCCGCTTTTGAAGAGAGATAAAAAGATAATTGTACATCACCATTTTTATCTACATGCTCAATAGTGGCATGAACCAGCACCTTAGTCTTTGTCACGCCATCTTTGAAGCGCAACTGCCCTTTTTCTTCGTCTGTCAGATTTCCTTCGGTAGTGACTTCTGTCTTTTCATAACGGAGCTCAGTCTTCATCTCTTCCCCATTCTGAAGCTGGAAAGATTTCAGTTCGGCTCCATTGCCGTCCAAGATCAAAAACGCATCCACCTTATCTCCCACTTTCAAAGCAGGCATTTCACTCATCCGGTTTGCATAGTCTTCGCGGATGGTTTCTCCATCGCCTTGATCTACTTTCACATATAGCTTTTCTATCGTGATAACAGGGCTTTCTCCGCTATCCGAACAAGCACCCAGAAACAATGGCAGCAGAAACAATACTTTCTTTTTCATGCTATTGACTAGTTTTATCATGCTACAAAAATACATATTATCTTCTAAACGACAAATTATCATACGATTTATCATCCAAAACACAACCAGCAACTATCTCCTCCATTCTGTTATATCTCTCATTTTTTATGACTATCTTTGCTTCGTATATCTCTTTTTATCCCAAGAATAAATGAATTCTAAATAAAAGAACAATGGAAAAATTAGTAAGAAGACCGAATGCAGTGATATTGTTTATCAGCTTGTCACTACTGATGATGTTAACCACCGGTTGTCAGGAAATCAAACTCAAAGCAGGCATCGAGGCTGCCAACAAACAATGTCCGATAGACATGGGAGAGACCGGAAAAATCACCAGCATCGTCTATGATGGAGAGAACGTAGTGTATACCTTTTATCTGAACGAAGAGGCTGCCAACATCAAGACTCTGCAGAAAAATCCGGAAAGCATGAAGACTTCCCTGAAAATCATGTTCCAGAATCCGAATAAAGAAGTAAAGTCATTGCTGGACCTTGTTGTAAAATGTAAAGCGGGCCTGCAAATGATATATATAGGTAAAGATTCGGGAGAGCAGGTAGTCTGCGAACTGACAACAGATGAAATTAAGGAAATTCTCAATAAGGATGTCGACACCACCGAAAGCGACCTGGCTAAACTGGAAACGCAGGTACAGATGGCAAACTTACAGTTCCCGATACAGGCAAGTGAGGACGTTCTGATCGAGAAAATCGAACTCAGCGATGAAGCAGTGATTTATATCTGTCGTGTTGACGAAGATCTGTGTGATATGAACCAGATTAAAGCAAATGCCGCAGAGGTGAAACAAGGTATTATCGAAACATTAGGCAATCAGACCGATCTTGCTACCCAACTGTTTATCAAAAGTTGTGTGAATTGTGACAGAAATATAGTCTACAGATATATCGGCAAACAATCGGAAGCTCAGCATGATGTAGTGATCACCGTGCCTGAACTGAAAGATATGCTGAAAAAAGAATAAATATCAAACAGATTCCATCTAACCCAATTATGAGAAAGAAACTGAAAGCCGTCCTGTTCGATATGGACGGCGTGCTCTTTAACTCCATGCCCTATCACTCCGAAGCATGGCATCAAGTCATGAAAACTCACGGCCTTGATCTGAGCCGGGAAGAAGCATATATGCACGAAGGACGCACGGGGGCATCGACTATCAATATCGTATTTCAACGTGAATTAGGAAAAGAGGCCACACAAGAGGAAATAGAAAGTATATATCACGAAAAAAGTATCCTGTTCAATTCTTATCCGGAAGCAGAACGTATGCCCGGCGCATGGGAACTTTTGCAGAAAGTAAAGAGTGAAGGGCTGACTCCTATGGTAGTCACTGGTTCGGGACAGCTTTCTTTGTTGGAACGTCTGGAACACAATTTTCCGGGAATGTTTCATAAAGAGCTAATGGTGACCGCTTTTGACGTGAAATATGGCAAACCTAATCCAGAACCTTATCTGATGGCATTAAGAAAAGGAGGGTTCAAAGCTGACGAAGCAATCGTTATCGAAAATGCCCCATTGGGCGTGGAAGCAGGACATAAAGCCGGAATTTTCACAATCGCGGTCAATACCGGTCCGTTGGACGGACAGGTGTTGCTGGATGCCGGAGCCGATCTGCTGTTTCCTTCTATGCAGGCACTCTGCGATAGCTGGGATACAATCATGTTATAAACCTATAAATACCGATTCTACTATGCAAAAGTTATTATCCTTACCTCCCAACTTAATTGACAGTTTTCATCAACTGGAAGAAGTGAATCATACTGACTGGTTTTGTACATCAGACCCTGTAGGCAGCAAGTTAGGCTCCGGAGGAGGAACGACCTGGCTGTTGCAGGCCTGCCATCAGGCTTTTGCACCGGAAGAGACTTTCAGCAAATGGATTGGAAACGAAAAAAAGATTTTGCTGCATGCGGGAGGACAAAGCCGCCGCTTGCCCGGCTATGCTCCTTCGGGCAAAATACTGACTCCCATACCGGTTTTCAGTTGGGAGAGAGGACAAAAGCTGGGACAGAATCTGCTGTCGCTGCAACTTCCGCTATACGAAAGAATCATGAAGCAGGCTCCGAAAGGCTTGAACACGCTGATAGCCAGCGGAGACGTATATATCCGTTCGGAAAAACCGCTGCAAAACATTCCGGAAGTAGATGTCGTATGTTATGGTTTATGGGTGAATCCTTCACTGGCTACTCACCACGGAGTATTCGTATCGGACCGCAAGAAGCCGGAAGTGCTCGACTTCATGTTGCAGAAACCTTCTTTAGAGGAATTGGAAGGATTATCAAAGACCCATCTTTTCCTGATGGATATCGGTATATGGATATTAAGTGACCGTGCCGTTGAGGTATTGATGAAACGGTCATTGAAAGAAGGCACGAATGATATCAGCTACTACGATTTATATTCGGATTATGGCCTGGCACTGGGAGAGCATCCCCAAACGACAGACGATGAAGTAAACAAACTTTCGGTAGCAATCCTGCCTTTACCCGGCGGAGAGTTTTATCATTTCGGAACGAGTCGGGAACTGATTTCTTCCACACTCGCCATACAGGATAAAGTGCGTGACCAAAGGCGTATCATGCACCGGAAAGTAAAACCGAATCCTGCCATCTTTATACAAAACTCGTTTACCCAAGTGAAGTTATCTGCAGAGAACGCCAATTTATGGATTGAGAACAGCCACGTAGGAGAAGGATGGAAATTAGGTTCACGACAGATTATTACAGGAGTTCCCGAAAACCATTGGAATATAAACCTGCCGGACGGAGTCTGCATCGACATCGTTCCTATGGGAGACGCAGCCTTTGTCGCACGGCCTTATGGGCTGGATGATGTTTTCAAAGGTGATTTAAGTAATGACTCGACCACCTACTTGGGGAACTCTTTCACACAGTGGATGAAGGAAAGAGAGATTGGACTGGAAGACATAAAAGGACGTACAGATGATCTGCAAGCTGCTCCTGTTTTCCCCGTAACGACTTCCATCGAAGAACTGGGTATTTTAATACGCTGGATGACAGCTGAGCCACAACTAAAAGAAGGAAAAGAGCTATGGCTGAGAGCAGAAAAACTATCCGCTGACGAGATATCGGCACAAGCGAACCTGGAACGTCTTTACGCACAGCGCAGCGCTTTCCGCAGGGATAACTGGAAAGGATTGTCCGCCAATTATGAGAAGAGTGTATTCTATCAGCTTGACTTGCAAGACGCAGCCAATGAATTTGTCCGGCTCAATCTGGATGTTCCCGCTGTCTTGAAAGAGGATGCCGCACCCATGGTGCGTATACATAACCGTATGCTTCGGGCACGTATCCTGAAGCTGCAAGGCAATGAAGGCTGCAAAGGAGAAGAACAAGCTGCGTTCCAGCTACTCCGTGACGGATTACTGGAAGCCGTTGCCGGAAAAAAGAACTATCCGAAGCTCAATGTTTATTCGGATCAGATCGTATGGGGACGTAGTCCGGTGCGCATTGACGTTGCAGGAGGATGGACAGATACACCTCCTTACTCTCTCTATTCGGGAGGAAGTGTAGTCAATCTGGCGATTGAGTTGAATGGGCAGCCGCCGTTACAAGTATACGTCAAACCATGTCACGAGTTCCATATCGTACTTCGTTCCATTGATATGGGAGCTGTGGAGGTTATCCGAAGTTATGAGGAATTGCAGGATTACAAGAAAGTCGGTTCGCCTTTCTCCATACCGAAGGCAGCACTTACCTTGGCAGGATTTGCCCCATTATTTGCGGCGGAATCTCATGCGTCATTGGAAGAACATCTAAAAGCGTTCGGTTCAGGACTGGAAATCACTTTACTGGCTGCCATTCCGGCAGGTTCGGGACTAGGTACCAGTTCTATCCTTGCATCTACCGTACTCGGAGCTATCAATGATTTTTGCGGACTGGCATGGGATAGGAACGACATCTGCAATTATACACTGGTATTGGAACAATTACTTACCACCGGCGGCGGATGGCAGGATCAATACGGCGGCGTATTCCCCGGCGTAAAACTGTTGCAATCCGAATCCGGCTTCGAACAACATCCATTAGTACGGTGGTTACCCGACCAGCTCTTTGTGCAGCCGGAATATCGGGATTGCCATCTGCTTTATTATACCGGAATCACCCGTACAGCCAAAGGCATCTTAGCTGAAATTGTCAGTTCCATGTTCCTTAACTCCGGAAAGCATCTTAGTTTATTAGCAGAGATGAAAGCCCATGCGATGGATATGAGCGAAGCTATCCTGCGAGGTAATTTCGAAACTTTCGGCAATCTTGTCGGCAAAAGCTGGATACAAAACCAAGCATTGGACAGTGGCACGAATCCACCGGCAGTAGCAGCTATTATCGAACAGATTAAAGATTATACGCTAGGATATAAATTGCCCGGTGCAGGAGGTGGCGGTTACTTATATATGGTGGCTAAAGATCCGCAAGCGGCCGGATGCATCCGTCGGATATTGACCGAACAGGCTCCTAATCCGCGTGCACGCTTTGTTGAAATGACGCTTTCCGATAAAGGATTACAGGTATCGAGAAGCTAAGAAAAAAGTTATATAAGAACAAAAATCCCTTGATAACCACTGATTATCAAGGGATTTTTATGTGACCCCGGTGCGGTCTAATATTTAAAAATACACACTATACAATCTCATACAAATACATTAATTATCAAATATATACAAAACAGCAAGTTGTATTATGTTGCATTTTAGTTGTGCAATTAAGCATTTTCGTTGTGCAAAAACAGTATATTTGCACAACCGTAAAATGATAGCTATATGGCAACAGTAAAAGCATTTATTCGATCAAGCAAAAAGGATAACTTTGTTAATATACGATTTCGTTTATCCGATGGTAGGAATATACAATTATTTCACACTTCCGAGATTTTAGTACAACCTTCAATTTGGGATGAGAAAAAGGAACAATACAAATCCAAAGTACTTATACCAATCCATTGCAAAACTAGAGAAGAGTTTTATAGAGACATAACGGAACGCAAAAACCTAATCCTACGTTTGTACACCGATCACAAGATAGAAACCAGTGAACAACTAAATCAATATATAGATGAATATATTAATCCGGAGAAGTATATTAACAAGGAATCAAGTGAAAGCCTCCATAACCGACTCAACTTATACATAGAGCAATGTTATAAGGATGGAATATTTGGCGAAGGCAGAAAGAAACATTATGATGTATTATTACGGGAATTAAACCGTTTTCTCATTATCAACAACTTAAGTGATATCACTCCAACCTATTTCAATAATGAGAAACTTATACTATTCCGTGATTTTCTGTTTAATGAATATATATTGGTAGATAAATATAGGGGGCTTTATGTTGACATGAATAATCGCAATATTCCAACCTCACCAAGAGGGCAAAATACTGTTGCAACAAAATTAAAAAAGCTACAGGCATTTTTCAACGAACTGGAAAGTAACGATGAAATACCAGTATCACCATTCCGTAAACTTGGAAAACAGCGTAAAACAGTAATGATGAAGGAACAATACGATGAACCTATATTTTTAACTAAAGCCGAGTTCATTAAACTACAAAATACAGATGTCCCCAGCTCCCTACAAGAGACTAAAGACGCTTTCTTACTTCAATGTAGTTTAGGTTGTCGAATTGGAGACTTCCAAACGCTATCCTTTGATAATATCGCAATAGAAGAAGATATTCCTTTCATTCATTACTTACCACACAAAACTCTAAAAGAAAATGATACAAGAATTGAAATCAAAACTCCTTTAATGCGTTTTGCTTTAGAAATTATAAAGAAATACAATTTCAATTTCCCTATATTACGCTATGTATCAGGAGAACGAGGATACAATGATAAGATAAAAGTTTTGTTAGAATACTGCAAAATAGATAGACTTGTTGCTGTATTTGATGAAGCGAAAAGCAAAAATGAATATAAGCCCCTATATGAAGTAGCAAGTAGCAAACTAGCTCGTAAAACGCATGTAGACTTAATGAACAAAGTACAAGTTGATAAGTATGCAGCCGGATTACATTCAAAGAATAGTGACGCAGTAAACCGATATACTAAACTAGGAGTAAAAGATCGCTTTATTCTTATGTGTGCTGCTTTTGATTGTAATGAATATAAAATAGATAATAATTTACATATTATCTAAATGTTAAAAATGATATTTTCTTAAACTTTTTCTTGATTTCGTTTGTACGTTATCAAAATAATGCTTATCTTTGTAACGTAATCAAAGAGATGATTACAGCGGTTAATCTTCTTCACCGAGAAAGCAAGAAGAGAAACCTAATCGGTATTCATTATGAGACTCGCAATTTCATTTAGAATCTGGAAAGTAAGAGTAAACTTCGAAATTCTACTCTAAAATCCAAGGGGAGGGAAACCTCCCCAACCGATTAGGATTTGCAAATATAACAATTATGGATGAAATAACAAAGGGAAAACATGGGGGCACAAGAGCTGGAGCAGGACGAAAGAAAACAACTGCGAAACGCTACGGCTTTAAGGCTCCGGAGGATGTCTGTTCAATTCTTGAAAAGGTAGACGATAAGACTTCGTTTATTTGTGAGGCTATCTTAAAATTAGCCAAAGAGAAAGGAATGATCTAAACAAATTGAGTGCCGGTAATTAGTGCCGGCACTCAATTATGAATGTGTTCGATATTTGATGAATTTTAATAGTAGACATATACCAATAACTATAATTATTCCGAATCCCCATCCGCCAAGCTCCATTTTAATAGTTTGCCATCGTGATAAACTTTTCTCAACCGGATAAGGCACTTGTACACTATCCACTTTGTGTATATAGAATGTATCAACAAGATTCTTATACTTGTATACATACCGATCTTTGTAAATAAGTACTGTATCACCCTTACGATCAACATAAATGCTGTCTCTCTGATAGATGCTGTCATGTAGTATCTTGCTAATGTAGATACTATCATGCTTTACTGTTTCAATCGGAATATGTTGGATACTCCGACAGGATGAAAACCATATTGCTGACGTAAGCAATATAATAATGTATATCAACCACTTCATGATTCAAACTTTAGATCATTAATTCGGTTCATCCATCCCCGTTTAAACTTGTTGTTTACAGGACGTTTCCGGCAAATCTCTTCTATGAAGTCAAACCTAGCTAGTTTTATCTGGTCAAACAGTTCACGAGGATTACGAGAATTAACAGCTGCAATAGTTTTGGGTCCAACAATACCATCGGGAAGTACACCGACTAATTCCTGTGGTATCTTGATACCATGTACACCGGATGCCCACACCCAATCAACCAAGATATTAGCTACTGACTGAGATTTTATCTCGTCAGCCTTCCATCTGTCCCAATACATTGTTTTCATGATCTCTGTCCATTCTTCTTTAGAAAGATTCTTCAATCTCTCTATAGTCGGTTTAGGATAGCCTTTCTTTCTACAATACGCTTCATAGGTAGCGATTGTTACACCTTTGTTGGTTGCACCACCTAAATCATCGGGATCATTCACAAAACCGCCTTCCCATTTTAGGATGAACGGTGCTAATTTCTTTACTTCTGCCATACTGTTTCTTTTTTAAATATATTGTGTATATTTGCATAATAAAATATTTATTATCTATGGATTTACAGCCTTTCTTCAAATTACTAGGTGATAATGAGAAGTACCTTTTAAAATCTGTACTAATCTCATCGCCATGTTTTTATACTTTGATTTCACTTTTTTTCCCTGATTTCAATAACATGAATATTATTAGTGAAATGATTATTGCATTGGGAATAACTATCATCATGACTGGAGTTTTTTACTTCCGGCTAGCATTTATTGATAAAAATGATAAAGAAATCACATTTGGAATGACTACATTCCTTTTAATATTTACAAATTTTTTTGCCATACTACTAGGTAGTCTATCAGGCTTTCATATCAATACTATCTATGCTATTCTTCTTGGTATTGGAATTTGGTATGGTTTTTCTATTTGTTTTAGTCAAAGGAAAAGCAATAAAGAATAACAATTAACAAAACAATAATATCAACTATTTGAAGCTTTACTGCTTTCCTCCTTATAATTAATAGTCACTTGGCGGCTGCCGGTTAGTGCATCCGTGTACATCACATTTCTTTATTTCAGCTTCTTTCAATCTAAGCTCCAGTTCATGCTTCTTATGAATATCTTCCAGATGAGCGGACTGTTCCTGCCGGAGTTCAACATAAATAGCGTCAATCTTGGCATCACGTTGAGCGATACGTTCTTCCAGCCATGCGACTTGCTTGCGTTCATTTTCATCCTCCATACTATCCGCTGTCGCATCTTCCTTCCTTGCATTCGTTCGACGATTCACATAGAAGTTAACTATCCATTTGATTGCTTCGAAACCTCCCAAAGCCCCGATCAGAGCCAGCCATTCATTTAATCCCATATTCCTTTTCTCTATCTAATTATTAATACTACCTTTGTATTGCTTAAACAAAGGGATATTTCCCTTAATGTTTGTTTTGTTTGTGTTTATAAACCGCTAACTCGTGATGAGCAGGCGGTTTTTTATTCTACCACCCTGACATGAGCTGCCAAGTCTTTTAAGTCATACGGCATAGCCTGCATGGCATTATAGCACTCATATAAAATGTCGTATTGGGTATAGAACTTGCCATGTTCCAAAGCCATGTTCCGGACATAGGCAATCGGATCATCCTTCGTCCCGGTACTCTGTTCCTGAATCACTTCATAAAGAGATAACGTATCGGTCGATGGCGGATACTGTTCCTGCACAAGATGTTCCTGCCGGACCTTATACAGTTTGTCATCGTAATACAACCGTTCGCCTTGTGACACATTGATGCCGATCTTCGAGCTCCACGTGTCATACAGCACCTTCTTTTCAAGTGCTTCACTGTCTGAGAGCGTCATCAACTGAGGCTGCATGAATGACCGCATAGCCATAACCATCTCATCCTGATAGGGAGCCAACTTCGGCTGTGGCACGACCGGTTCGGGGGTATACTCCGTCCATCCCGCTTCTATATACTGCTCATGCGCAGGATTGATCACCTGCATGTCACCTATGATGATTCGCCGTCCGGCGAATATCTTCTTTCCGTTTTCAATCTTATAATACTGTTTCATAATCCTTGTGCTATAAAGAAATTATATTTTTCATTTGCCCCTAGTTCTCTGTTATCAATACGCATCGCATTTATTTTTCCGTTCCAAAATTCTCCTATTCCTGAAGCTATTCTGTTTGCTCCCAGCAACAGTGTTTCATCGGTGTGGAATGAAGGAAGTGATATACTGGAAGGAATCCTATAAGTATAAGCGTCATTACTGGTCACGATTTTACTATAAGTAACTCTATTACCGTTAGAAGTCAAAACCAGCCCTCTTCTGACGCCATACACACTATCATCAAAAACCGTACTAGGAGTATATCCACTTTTTCCAATCATACTACAGCGTTCAAAGGCTGATCCTGTAAGTTGGGAGAAAGTGACACCATGCTCACTTCCATGGTTACGTGTAGTGAATATGGTCTGATTCGCTCCGTTATCCACCGCTCGTGACGTGAAGACCAGCATCAGCGTAAAGGGTTGTCCGGTCCATAACTTGATGCCGGTATCCAGATACTGGTCCGTCCCATTAAAATCATATGGGTTCTCAATCTTCTGCTGCGCCATCATCAGCCCTCTTCTAAAGTAACTCATTCCACACCTCCTATCACCGCTATTTTGTTAACTATAGATACCTGATATGTCTTATTAGCCTCTATCACGGGTTCATTGACCCATTTAATGTAAGCGGGCATGGTCAGCACTGTCGGAGAGATTCCGCTGGTGAACTGGAAAATATATTCATCAGCGGAGTTCTCAGATTCCGGCATGCTCACATTTAAAGTAACAGGATTGACAGCGACAGGAAAATTATCGGTCCGCAAGTAAATTACGGCCGCAGTGGAAGAATTTTCATCTACTTTTCTGCCGCCAAGTATGTCTCCCGAAGATGATTCGACCTGAAGTGATGGGGTGATTACCCATTTAATAACCGAAGCACCAGCAAGATTTTGAACTGCTAATCCAATAATAACCGACAGTGATATTATGCTGTCATCTCCGACCATAGAAAAAGTCGGAAATCCCATATATTTGTTATTCTGAACCGCATCCAATAACCCGTCATATTGCTCTTGTGTACAATTTCCATCTTCATACATATCCAACAGCCAATTGATATCATAGTATTCAACTCCTCCTCCCGCTCCGGCAACGACTTCCGACCATGCACCGTTCTTCCGACCATATTGCTTATTGTCGTCAGGGGCATCAGTGAGGTATCCGGCACCGTTTGCCAACTGATTGTTGTCGGTAGGAATAGTCGGAAAATCGACAATCTGAGATTTCGTATGAGTATGGGAAGATGCAGCTTTGCCTGCCAGAGCGGTATTAATAACTTTATTCTGAACAGGATTAGTACTGGTGCCCGACAAGGAAGAATCGACGGTAATCTTATTTGCTCCTGCTGCGATTCCAGCTAACTTGGTCTTTTCCGCCTGCGAATAAGCTACATAACCTTGTAATGCGACGTACAGATTTTGAGCCTCCGTCTTTCCCAGCTTCTGAGCGATAGCATTATTGATCGCCGTAACAGCATCCTGATTGTTCAGCACAGCCGCTGCAAGTTCTCCGAGGGTGTCAAGAATTTCCGGAGCCGTTCCGATCAGTGCGGATATCTGAGTATCCGTATATCCTTTTGCCGTCGAAAGGTAGTTTGTGATCAAGGTCCGGATGTCCGCATGCGCTGTCCCTGATGTATTATGCGCTCCAATCTGCGCGGATACGTCGGGCGTGGGAATCTTGTCTATCTCATCATCTACATATGACTTACTTACAAAGTTGCTGTCGTTCGTCAGCTGGCTTACCTTTGCCGGAATCGTGGGCTTGTGCAGGATGGCACCTTTCCCGGAAGTAGCATTCCAGTCCGGCTGCACCTGTTCGGGAATGGTGGGTGCCGCGTATTCTACGAAGGAGCCTTCCGTACTGCCGTTGGAAGAAGGTACAAACAGGTACTTCTTTCCTGCTACCAGTCCGGTTCCGGACGCGGACACATTGCCCGATCCTTCTCCAGGAAGCCCCTTGTCTCCCCGCGGAATAGTCAGTGAAAGCAGATACTTCGGATTGCCTTCTGCCGTTGTTCCGTTAGCCGTCAGCGTAGCGGATGCCTGCGTGCCAGGATTACCGGTAGCGACCGTTCCAAATTCCAGCACAGGGGTTTTTCCATCCGTACCGTCTTCCCCGTCAGTCCCGGGATTGCCCTTGTCTCCCTTGGGCAGGGTGAGGTTGATCCTGTATTTCGGATTGCCGGATGAGTCAGTACCGTTTGCCGTGACCGTAGCGGATGCGGACTCTCCCTTATCTACCGTTCCAATTTCAAAGGAGGGCGTTTTTCCGTCTTCCCCGTCAGTCCCGGGATTGCCCTTGTCGCCCTTGGGCAGGGTGAGGTTGATTTTGTATTTCGGATTGCCGGATGAGTCTGTACCATTTGCCGTGACGCTGGCTGAAGCAGAAGATCCCTGGCTGACCGTCCCGATCTCGAATACAGGTGTCTTGCCGTTGTCTCCCTTGTCGCCCTTGGGCAGGGTGAGGTTGATCCTGTATTTCGGATTGCCCGAGGCGTCAGTACCGTTTGCCGTGACGGCAGCCGAAGCGGAAGTACCCTGCTGTACTGTACCGATTTCGAATGCGGGCGTCTTGCCGTCCTGGACGTTTTTGGCTGCTGTATTGGCTGCGCCTGCCGCGTCTGTAGCCGATTTAATCGCGGCGGCCGTGTCCGTCTTACGTTTCTCTTCCGCTTCGACACGAAGATTCTCGGCATCCGTCACGCTTGTGTTCGTCGCCTGCAGGGTAGCGATCATATCCCGGGCCGGCTGCTGCAACTGCGCTATCTCCGCCCCGGTCAGATCACTGAAATGAAGCTTCAGCGAGTTTTTCTGCGCTTCGGTAAGATCGTCAAAGGTCAATGAGATGGATTCGTAATTGACCAGCAGCTTCCATGCCGTATCGGTCGTATACTTCCATTCAATGCCAAGGTCACCCTTGCGGAACTCGGGGGTCTTTCCGGCGGCTACGATTCCGGTATTAACGGTACCGATCCACCAGACGTTCTCCTTGATGGAGGGTGTAACATCATTCCTGACAGCCGTCTTGAATAAGGCGACCGTCATCTTGCCGTTTACTCCCGTACTCTGTACGAGCAGAATGTTATCCAGTTCCGACACGGAGGAAACACTCTGAAAGTCTTTTATGTCTAGATTTTCCATAATCCATGTTTTTTAAGATTGTGCCTCGCTATCTTCACAGACCGCTACGGCTATAATTTACAAATTAAAAGTTCTCCTTAATGCACCACCTCGTAATAAGGGATGTTATTGTAATTCCCTGTCACTCCTATGTAGCTAAGCTCCGAGTAGGGATAGATACACAGGCTGAACGGATAGCGGACTTCCGTACCATCCTGCTCAATCACCGTGACTCCGCCATTCCGATAGGTTAAGGCGTTGGGAATAACAACCCCTCTGAACATTTTGCCGGCGGGTATTTTGATCTTGACCGTCGTAATTGAGTTTGCATAAGTCACATCATTTGATAACTGTACATTCAGAAACACATATAGCGCATAACTGTAGAAATTACCGATAAACACCTGCGATCCAAGTTCGTGCATGTAAATCTGCAGACCGATACCCGTATCCGGATTGCCGAGATTGTTGATTCTGTTATACCCGGAAGCATTCAGAACCATCCATGAAAGGTTCTTTTTCAGATCCGTACCAGCGTCAATGATCTGATACGCTACTCTCACGTTAGCCATCGCGTCTATGTAACCCGCATTTCCGTCAAGCTGTAAATAAGGCTTAAACCATTGCATGTCAGATTCACCCACATCCTTGATATCCGTCTCCGTTCCTCTCAGCAGACCAAGACGGGATTTCATCAGCAGATTCTTGTACATGAATCCGGCAATATTGGCACCGTCAATCAAGGCCGTGTCCATGGCTACGAACTTGAACTTGCCGGCAGGTTCCCAGTTGGCGTCACCGGTGGAGGATGTCGGAGGCGTCGTGACCACCGCACCATGTACCTTCACCTGGAAGGTGAATACTCCGCCGTCGATATTGTAGTTGATAATGTCACGGGTGGCGTCCGTATAGGTATAGCCCACACCGCTCTCGTAGAATCCGCAATAAACAGGCATGGCACCCTGCGCTCCGGATTCTCCCTTCTCACCGTCATGCAGGACGCTTACGGAAGTGCTCAACAGATAATCGCTGCCGAACGAGGCGGAGGATGTCCCGTAGGTACGTACCACAAAGTATTTATAAGGATACCGTGCCACGTTAATAGATTTCGAGGATACGTTCTCAACGCTTCCAATCCGCGTCCACGAGTTGCCGTCATTGCTGCCCCAGACTGCCATGTAAGCATTGACAAGGGTACCTTCCGTGTCCTTGTGCGAAACGGTAAACGATTCCGGTTCATAGCTGCCGGTCATGGTGCGTCCGATCTGTGTGACCGAAGGGATCAACTGCGTCACGACGGGAGTTATACCGTCATTGCCGTCCGTACCGTCCTTGGCGAAGTGGGTGAACAGGATCGTGTTCTCATAATTATCCCATTTGCCGTCCGTAAACTTACGCGAACACTGGTATTCGTAAGGGAACGCTTCGCCCGCTCCTGATGGATTGTCTGTCCACCATCCGATATCCTCCCAGTTCGTGGACGTGTCCGGAGCGATGCCCGTGCAGCTGATCAGGCACACCCTGTAATTATTGTTATATCTGACGATATTTCCCCTGACGTATGCTTTCTTGCTGTCGTAAGCGGGAGCCTCACCGATGTACTCGTCCGTGTAAGGGGCAGATGAAGGGAAGTCCACGACAATATGTGACTTCGACAACAGGTATACCTGTTCGTTTTCCGGCGTATCGGTCGGAAATAAGACAGGAGCGCTCCAGGCGGAAGCATTCGTATTCGGATTGATGACTGATGTGGACAGCCAGCAGGTGCGCGGATAAATAACCTGGTATTTCATGCGGTTCTCATTCCGGCTGAGAGAACTGTCCTTTTTATAAACGATATCGATGAAATGGGAACCGGAGAAGGGAACGGTGATACTCAGCGTTTCCGAAACGATTCCAGACTTCCTCCACAAGGCTGTTACATTATCGGTATAGGCTACGTCGATAGGGCAGACAAGGCCGAAGTCGCCAGCTTCAGAAGATACCGAAAGGAACAGGTCGATCACCTGATTCTCATAAGACGTAACGAAGGTTATGCGTTCCTTGTAAGTAGCGGAGTCAGATGCCGGGGTCGGGGAAATATACATGTTATCAGTAAGTATGAAGTCACCGGTATGCCGGATAAATGATAAATCCTTCGGTTCGGGAGACAGAAACCACCCCGCGGGATTCACACCCGCAGGAGCCGCAGGCTTGTCAAAGGCATAGCGGTAACGGAGTTCGGTATACCTTCCATCAGTTCCGGGGTCCCCGTCTTCTCCCTTTGCCTTGATACCGGTGTCTATATACTTTCCTTGTTCCGCATCCCAGACCCACCAGGTGCCATTCTGTATTTTGGGAGAATGACCGTCATCTCCCTTTGCCGGATCGCCGGAATCTACGTATTTTCCCTGATCTGCATCCCACACCATCCATGTTCCGTTTTCAGAGATATAAGGGCTGTGACCGTCTGTGCCATCAACGCCGTTCTTTCCGTCCTGAACGACGGGAATCGTTTCCTGATCAACCAGGGTGATACCCGATGAGTTTTCAGCGTACATCCTGAACGTAATATCCTTTGTGATACCCGATATGGCAATATTGCTTCCGGGTGTATAGCTTTTAGGCGTACCCGAATCTATGATGTAATCCAGCGAATAGCCGGAGGGACGGGAGGAGACAACCGTAGAGGAGCCGTCGGTCTTCAGGATCCGGCAGGAAATGTTTGTCGTATCGCTGTTGCCGTCCTTATCCTTTTTAATCACATTAGTGGATGGCTGCAGGGAGTAGATGACGGCATTCGCTCCGTCATTTCCATCCGCGCCGGGCTTCACCTTGTTGATAGAAAGATGAATAGTGCGCTCATATTGTACGCCGTTATAGGTTGCTTTTCCGGTCACCGGGAGACGAAGGGTATCAGCGGCATCTTTCGTGATTGCCGTGACGGTTACTATTCCCGTGTCCTTGTCGGTTGTAACGGTTACGCCAGGCACGCTGCCACGGGAAAGCGAATCGAGCGTCAGCTTCGTGGAACTGTAGTACATTGAAAAGGTGGAAGTCAGCGGAAGGCCGGAAGTGACCGTACCGTCAGCACTACAGGAAACAGACTGCATCTCGTCGCTAAAGTCAGCCGTGATGCTTCCTTCACCGTCGGCGCCGTTGCGGACAACCACGACCGAGAACCGCTTGTCAAATACGGCATTTCCTTCACAGTTGATCTTCAGGTCTACGTAACACTCTTCGTAATTGGTGACCTCCGTGATGGTGAGGATACCGGCAGCCACGGAAGCGCGACAGCCGGTGGCGGATACGACAACGACATATCTGTCCTTGTCCACTGATTCTGAAAACAACAGTTCCGTTTCACCCTTGAATGCCTGGATACGGGTGGAAAGGTTATACACGGAGGTAACGACGTTCTCATCACCGGAAACTATATTCTGATTACCGGAGATGACGTTCAGCTCTTCATATAGAGAAGTCAAATTGCCTGCACTGTCAAGCTTTACTACGCGCTCGTAGGAAGACAGAGAAACGTTGTATGCCGACTTCCCTTGTAATTCCTCTATCTGAGATGGAGTAAACTGTATGTTGGGACCGGTCAGATAAGTATTCTCCTGAAAGGTGCCGTGCCCGTGCATCACGAAACCACCGATCGTCAGACCTTCCAGAAGACCGTCCTGCATCGAGATGTTCCTTGTCGGGTCAATTACCCAGGTATCGACATTTTTAAGACGGCGGGTGTAATAACGGGTCTCGTAAGTCATTGCCTGACGGGTCTCATCGGTGAAGTTACCGTAAGCGTAGAAGTTCATGCCGGATGAAGGGTGGACGGTTGTTCCAGGCTGCAGGGTATATTTAAACTTCATCGCTCCCGGTTCGTTCAACAGAATTTCGGAAGGTGTGAAATAGGTCGTAGCGAATCCTGAGTAGTTTAGGAATCCGTTTGCGTCTGCGCTGTCAGATGTCTTGTTTCCACTTTCAAGTTTATGAAAAACGCCGCGACAGATATCGTTCACTTTCGGGGTGCCCGTCTGCCCTTCAAGCAGGTCAAGTTCAATGATCCGGTTTGCTGTGTCTACGGACCTGATTGTTCCGAATGCGAAGGTATTGGCCTTATCGCCGGAGATGACGTCAATGCAGTTGAAGGTGATCTTAGGGACAACAAGTTCTTCACGGAAGATGGCCTTATCAATCTCCATTATTGTTTTGCCCGTCTTCTCCTCAACTGTGACAGCACCGCCAGAACCGCCGATCATGCCGGTGACGAAATCACCGAATCTGACCCCTTTCCGGAATATGGACACCGTTTCGGACACGAGACCTTGCAGGAAGGTGATCAGGCCGGAGGCCGTGTCATCTTTCTTTTTACTGATATGTTCCTGCATTGATCTCTTTGCAGAAAATACACTCCTATCGGATGGCAAGGTCTTATCGTTAACTCCTATGACATAGATGCCGGTTCCACCCCCACCGACAGCACTTCCGGAATAAGTATGTCCTTTGTAAGTAAGATTATCAAGCCTGCTTTCTATCTCACCGATACGCGAATAGGCAGCCGTTTCACCAATTGTATATATAGGATGATCGTATGGAATATCCAGCGGCCACTCGAAACCGATGATACGGGATTGACGACCGTTGGGGAAATAAGCCCTGTTTATAAGGTTTATTTTATCACCCGCTTCATATGTACGGATATTGCCATTATTATAGATAAAATCAGCTTTCATCTCACAATCGTAGGTGGACGGGTCAATCATGGACTTCTTTACGTGTTCCTTTGTCTTCTTTAATAGTTCTTGCCCTGCGTCCGGCAGCATCTGTTCGGAGATGAATGCGGTATCGAATCCGTAGAGTACATATGTATCTGCAGGAACATCCTTTCCATCTTCCGTATGAGCGGCTTGCGGGAATAGTGCATCGTCGGGAAGTGCGCGTCCGTAGTCTTCATTATGTAATATTTCAAAGGTTGTTCCGGTATTATCGCTTTCTACAATATTGATAGCAAAGTCCATACCGGCAAGCTTACCAGTTTGGAATATCATGTGAAGTTCTTCACCATTCAGTCTGAAATCTTCTGTAAAGTTCTTCAGTCCTGTATCTTTGAAGGTATAGATAGGATATTTATTGCCGGTTGGCTTATCATCAACCTTTTCATCTTCCCAAGTAGGAGCAGGAACTACCACAGTACTACCAATATACTTAGGATATTCATCCTCGAATATGACAATCTCTTCGATGGCTTCCTCTTCCGGCATTTCCACGTTATCAGGATCGTCGTAGTTTTCATCTCCGATGTTGATACGTTCACCGGTCGGGCTGTAACGGTAGGCATCCACATAAGGGACTTCCTCCGGGAGCATAAGACGTTTCTGGACCACACCATTTAAGGTGAGCTCCTTGTCGTCTTTGCTGAAGTAGCTGTCAGGTACCTTTCCCTTGATGATGTTGTCAATCGTATATCTGTCACCAAAAGAAGCCGTAACTCCACTCGGCAATTGTATAACATTAGCCGAATCTCCTGTTAAATGGTCCGGATTATATACACAAGAGAATGTATTACCCGAATTTAGTCCGGAAAGGAAGGTTACTGTAGCATCTGCAGATGATCCTTTGAACAGAGTTATATCGTATGAAACATAAGCCGAGAAGGAATCGTTCAGAATAGAGGACTCACGAGATGGAACACGTACATATATTCTAATCTTTAGATCTGTGGCATTTCCTTCAATCTGTAAAGAAGAGGATACAGCAAACGCTACAGATACTTCGTATTGCTGATCCTGATCTAAGGTTACCGTTTGGTTACCTATAGAAACTTCTTTAGTTGAGCCGGATACTTTATAGATATAAGAGGCCTTCAATACATAATCACCGACGGGAAGAAAAGAACGCCCCGCTCCGATTGAAGGAATAACCGTAGATACATTAATTGATATGCCATCTCCTGAGGAAACCTTATAATCCCCTGAAGGCAACGAAGCTACAATATCAGTGTCATGCGTCCATTCTGTATATGACGCGGTAAAAGCACCACTACCTATGCCCTCATTTACTGGATATTCCTCCTTATGAACCACTCGGCCAGGAAAGTACTTTATATCAAGAGGCCTTGCTGTATCAGATATTTCCCTGCCATTGACCTGCTTGACATCAAAAATAAGATTCTTACGGTAAGTAGAAGGAATGTTACGAGTAGAACCAAAAGCATAAACACGAGTAGCATAGGTTGTCTGGCTGTCACTGCGTGTCATACTGTTGACGTTCACATTCTCAGTATCTGTCAAATCACCGGCCTTGAAATCTACGGGAGAGCTGTATTCACAGCGCCCGAAATGAATTGTCTTATCCGTTATCCACCACTCGCATTCCCATGTCTCCGCCATTTGGGTAAGGGCATCAATCAGGTTTACGCTATCATACGAAACGAGCTTGGAAGTGTTTTCAACCGTAGTGTCAATCTCATATTTAAAATCCTCTTCTCTATATTTGTATCCGAGTGATTTCAGGTTATCAAGGAAGACTTTAAGATGAACGTCAAGAGTGGCTGTCAGGTTCCAGCTCGCCTCGCGACCGGTACTCTCCGGAGTATAGAAGAACTTCTTATTTTTCCACTTCCAATAGTAAGCATCAAGACGGAGTTCGTAGTCATAGCCACCTGTTGATGTGTTATAAGCAGGCTTATACAAGTCCACAAGTTCAAAGACGCCTAACTCGTTATCTATACCATCTCCTAACTTGAAGTGTACAGGATCATCCAATGAAAACTTCAATGTGATATAATCCTCCTTCATCAAGAGATATTTGCGCTTACTACCTTCATTAATTGGAGTAGAATAGCGTATGTTTCCGAATATGTCTTTGATATCTATCATAACATTTCCAAAGTTAGGAGATAAAAAAAAGAGTGCCCAATTTTGAGCACTCACAGATACGACAATGAAATCAATGTCGTAAATTAGATATTTTCAACACGGTTGGACGGGTCAGATTCATTGAGTTTTAAGCTAAATTTGCCTATTCCTCTCATGAACTGGCTGAATTGACTGCATGATTGATAGATCGTTTTATATACAACAGCAGGTTGATACTTGGTCTTTATTTCAAGAACTCCAGTAGCTAGTTCCTCGCAGAAACTGCTATAACGAGCAAAAAATTGTTCCTCACTGGAAGCCGTTAGATTGATCTGAAGGGTTAGATTTCTCACATCTACCCTTGGATTGGCAATAACTACCCTTTTCCCATGCTCTAATCGGCTCTCATTCTCTATGAATGCTTTACTAGGGGCAGGAGTCATTAATGCAGATAATGAGGTATCATCCATGCTTATTCCCCATTCTACGTAAGCATCCTTGCCATTTATGAATAATTCTTCTTTCATTGGAATACTATCACTTCTATTTATTATTTACTATTAAATTGTTTAATTCCGCTATTTATACTATCCAACTTATTACCAAATTCATTTATGATTCTCTTCTGATATCCTGCTATATCTTCCAAATAACTGTTAGAAGAAATAGCAAGATTCCTTATCTCCGTCAGGGTTATGCTATTATTCCCGACTGTCACTGAAATAAGGTTCATTGACACCAACATGGATAACATGGAGTTCTTTATCTCCTCCCCCGCTATCTGTAAGGCAGTGAAACGCCCGTTAAGTTCTTCGCCTGTATCCTGAGACATGGCAGCAAATCCTTTTTGGGAAGAGGATTGAGAGGTAGATGCCCCGGAACTACCTACTATCTGTTCCCAAGCTTCACGATCTGATAATGCACCATTAACAATATCATCCCACTTATTTCTCAAATCCTTAACATCACTTGCAGTAATTCCACCTTCCTTCTTATTTGCTTCAGCGAAAGCTTCATACCAGTCTTCTAATGCCCCTTCATAATTTTTAGCAAACATAGAAGTGAAAATAGCCTTTCGCATATATTCTTCAAAGTTATCGGCAAAGTCCTTTGAAGAAGCGTCCATATCCATGAGAGTATTCAAAAAGCTATCAAATAAGCTATCAAATGACATTTGGGTAAGTTGCTCATTAATGGAATCTATAATTTCTTTCTCAGTATCTCCATATTGAATAATGTTCTCTAAATAATCCCTGAAATCACTATCCATATGAGCCCATAATCCTGAATAATTGTTTTTAATCCATTCTAACTGTTCCGCTGACATATTTAGCATACTCGACATACTACTAAAGTCTACTCCACCAAGTTCTCTAGATATATTACCCGCAACATCTTTCCAATTCTTTCCATCGTATTTATAAGACCCTTCCCACATCCTATATTTTATGGAATGGCTACCAGCGCTTGCTCCCGAATCCAGTCTTGAAGTAGCAAGTTCTTTTATTATTTGTTTCTCAGAGTTCAATAAATCAAGTGCTTCTTGTCCTACTTTTGTTGCTTCAATTCCATAAGATTCTTTGATATAGGCTTTTTTCTTATCAAGAAGCTGATCCCATACATCAAGTAATGTATCGTACTTTGCTACCATCTCTTCATATTCAGAATAATTGGCACCACCAAGCCCCATATCGATACCTAACATTTTAAATGGCACTTCTACTGTACCCCCAATAGCACTTATTACATTATTTACAACGTTTTTCCCAAATTCGATACCTCCATCCTTGCCGAACTCGTCAAGGAGTGAAAGAATGGCAGCTATAATCCCCCCTATCTTGCTACCGGACTCACTTAGTGCATCGACTAAGCCACCAACAACAGTACCAAAACTGCTCAAACTAAACTCAGCACTTCCAAGCTGAGTCATGGCATTAGCAACAGCTGTTATATTACTGATAGCCTTATCTTTAGATTTTTCTACATTCGTTTGTGCATTAGCTTGATTTTGTTCCGCCGCATTCTGTTTCTTCTTTGCTTTCTCAATAGCAACTTCATTACCTGATTTCAAAGCCTTTTCTAGCTCCTCCTGCGCTTCTTTTACCTTAAGGACGGACTCCTCGTATTCGTTTAGAGATTCTCCTAATCCCCCAAAGAAACCACCTTTATCAACCAAAGCATCATTAATAGAATTTATAGCAGTCTCAATTATTTGAATCTGCTCAGGGGTAGAGTTTTTAAACTCTGGAGATTTTTTAAACTCCTGTAACTGCTTCTTAATCTTCGTCAGTTGATCTTTAGTAACCTTACTTAAATCTCCGAAGATCATTTCCCAGTTTATCCCTTCTTTGAGTTTACTCAAATCTAGATTCGCTATTTCTTCATCCCATTCTTTTTGGAAGGTAGCCGCTTGTCCTGCGTCAGCTGCTTCATTAACAAGGCTTATATACTTGCGGTCAATCGCCTCTTTCTTCTGGGTAAATGTACCATACTTGATAAGATACTCATTCCAAGAATCTTCCTGTTCACGTATCTTGTCATTGATCTGTTTCTTGGAAGTATTGCCTATAATACCATCAAAAACAGAGGTGTTGACTTTAACAGTAGATGGATCAAATGTTTCCTTGACATGCTTCGGATTTTGTTTGGCTATTAAATCCTCCTTAGCATCGAACTTTTCTTTTTCAAGCTGAATAATAGTACGTATATAATCTTCTTTTTGTCGTTCTAAGTTTTGAATCTCTTTTTTGTTATCAAGTTCTCTTTGCAATTGTACTCTTTTGAAACCATCTGTTTCTTTATTTATTTTAGTTTGAGTTAGTTGATTTTCTAAATCTTCAGCCTGACGATTCTTTTCTAAAGCTTGTTTATCCAACAAAAGAGAATACTTCTCCTGCTGTATACGTAGTTTTTCTGTTTCCTTCTCTTGTCTAGACAATGCACTACCAGTAAGTCCACCTAAATTTTTGTATCTCTTTTCAGCGACACTTACTGCATCATTCTTTTCTTTTAATGTTTTCTGATAATTTTCCTCAGATTTGTATGTAGCCTTACCTGACTTTACGTCTTCAACTTCCTTCTTTGCTTTTTCCCATGCGGCTTTAGCTTCATTACGATAAGTTTCAGCACTCTTCCATTCTGCATTAAGAACTCTATCGTTCAGTTGTTTTATACGAGTAGCTAGGATTTCCGCATTAACGGGAGCCTCCGCTCCTTGAATCTTAATCCATTCTTTTCCCGAATCCTTCAATAAAACCTGATAGCCTTCAAGCATTTTTTTATATCCTGTAGCAGTCGTTTTATCCATTGTATCAATTGAGGCCTCCCATGCTGTCTGCTCTTGTCTGCGTATTACTTCTTGTCCTGCCCCAATCGTATCGGATAGAGCACCCATCATTTCAATAATATAATCTTCTACAGAAATACCTACGCCTCTTTTGTTTACTGCATATTTCTTTAGAAGAAAATTAAAGTCTGATTCTTCAGTAGATGTCCTTCCTGACTTTTTCTTCTGTGCAAGAGACAAAAATCTTTGGAGTTCTTTATAACGAGTAACATCGTCGTTATTATTTTTCACATTCATCAATTCTTGACGAATCCGAATTTGTTCATTCTCTAATCTACGAGCATCTGTAAGATTATCAATTAGTTCTTTTTCTGTTTTATATTTATTGAAAATATTTGGATACTTTGATTGAAGCACGTTAAACACCTCTATTTTTTCTTTTTGGGTAGCATTTTCATCCTGAAGAACGGAAAGCAGATCATTAATGTGTTTTTTCTCATCATCCAAATATTTATTATACTTATCAGTTCGATCGCTAATACGTGCTAATTCCCGCTCTTGTATAGTCGTTGCATCATGTAACGCCCACATAGCAGTCGCAGCGCCAACAAGTAATGTCGCCACAAGTATATAAGGATTACTTAGCATTGTTTTATTCAATAATGCTTGCTGAACCGTCATTGCTTTTGTTGCCACTATATTTTTCATTGTAGCCACAAATTGTAGTTCTTTAGTTGATATATCAAAGACTCCATAAGTTTTCGTTATTGCATAATATGAAATCGTTGCAGCTTTATATGTACCATAAGTGGAAATTAGCCCTATAAGTATCCTACCAACAGTTTCATAATGTTCAACCAAATATTTAGCTGTATCAAGCGATGCATTAAGAGTATCCTCATTCGATTTTCCTATTTTATTCAACATCTCATCCCAAGAATCACCAAGATTTGAAATTTTCCCTGTAAGTGTTTTTGATTGTTCCTGCATCAAGTTAAAAAACTTTCCACCTTCATCTGTCAAATTCTCAATAACCTTCTTTACTTCGGGAAAACCAATCTTTCCTGCTGAAACCATTTTGTTTACTTCATCCGTAGACTTACCATACATATCTGCCAGACCTTGAAGCATAGGAATACCAGAAGTGGTAAACTGCATCAGATCACGAGCATAGAGTCGTCCTTGCGTCATGGTCGTACCATAAAGATATGTTAAACGTTCAAGTGGCAATCCTAATCCAGAAGCGATATTGCCTAATCGTACCAAAGTATCATTTACCTCCTCCGCTTGAAAACCGTAAGCGACAAGTTGTTTTGAGCCAGTAGCAAGTTCAGTCACAGAGAAAGGGGTTTCAGCAGCAGTTTTCACAATCTGAGACATCAAAGTATCTGCTTTTTCTTTATTCTGCAGAAGTGTAGACAAAGACACCTCAATCTGTTGCATTTCTCCACGTACCTTTACAACATCTGAAACAAACTTTTTCAACATAGCAGTACCACCGATTGCAGCAAGGGTCTTTTGGAAAGAAACAGCCATTTGATTGTTGGAATCAACAACCTTCTGAGTTTCTTTCTGATATAGGCTTTGTTCATCTTTCAACTTACGAACTGATAATCGAGCTTGTGCCTGCTGTGTTTGTAGGTCAAACAAAGCAGCTTTTTCTTCCTGTAATGCCGCTTTTGCACCCTTAAAATCTGCAAACAAAGCATTTCCTCTTGTTGTTCCAGCTCCTGCCTTTCGGTATGCTTCGCCCAAAGTTCTAACATCGTTTTCAATGTCTTTTATCAAAGTTTTTTGCTGAATAATCTTCTCAGTTAATGTGTTGATAGACTGAGCCCCCACATATACCTGTTGTTTCAATACATCGCCAATATTGATATTACTAGACGTGTCACTAAGAGTAGGGTTCAATTTTCCACTTCCAACGCTCACAATTCTTTGGTTTACTCGTTCAATATGCTTTTCAAGTTCATCAACCTGCTTTTGAAAGGATGATATACCTTGTACCTCTTTAGGAAAACTCTTCATAATCTCTTGAACACGTTCGAGAGATTTCAACGAAATCTTTTCAAATGCCACATCAATCCTTTTACCTTGTGCTTCAGCAGTATTTGCAAGCTCAGTAAAAGCTTTTTGAGATTCACGAACTTTACGCATTACATCTTCATTATTGTAAGTTGCATCAAAATGTAAACCAGCCATATATTTTTATTTATAATTAATTCTCAAATTTAGCCACTCTCCCACCGTCTCAACTAAAATCGCTTATTCAATATCCAACAATAGCCTTAATGTTGGATATTTCCTCAAAAATAGATACTAAACAGCTATTTATCTATCAATTAGGCACTCAATACTTCACATTGGACAGGTTGTGAAATATTTGATAAATGTAAGTTTAAAGAGTTGATTTTTCTATTTCTACAGCAGCAGTTACACGACAAAGTAAAGATTGTCGTGAGAAAGTTTGAATGAATGGGATTTCTTTGTAGTTTTGCGAAATGTTTAACTAAAAAATAACAATCATGGAAGACATGCAAAATCTTATTGGATGGATAATAATCATCTTTGGTATTCTCCAAATTATCCTCTTTTTCAAAATATGGGTAATGACAGACAATGTAAAAAGAATAAAAAGCAACCTAATTAATAATGCAGATACTTCATTTGAAGCTGCACAAAAAGAAATTATATTTGGACATCCTGATAAGGCGTTTGAAATTTATAACAAATGCTATGTAAATGATGTTGCAAGATTACATAAAGAAACTAAAAATGCGGGAATGAATTCAGAACCAGCAAAAGATACTTATGAAATAAAATATAAAGAAAAATGCCAATCATACGAAAAGGAATTAGCAAAGTTAGGCAATAAGTATATTATTGATTTCTCTCATTTTGATTCTTTTGATAAAATAAATGAAATCATGTCATAACAAATAAGGGGGCCCTCACATTCAGAAACATTTGCTTCAACATCAAATATGAACAATAAAGCCGGAGCAATAAACTCCGGCTTTATTATTAATCACGCATCCTAATTGTAAAAAAAAGTTTAAGATAAAGGAATAAAGTATGGAAAAAGAAGCCACAATAAAAGCCTTAAGTCAAACGATTGATTGTTGTTTTGACAGTCTTAAAGAGGCAAGAATAAAAATACAAATATTGGAAAATGTGAAAAAAGAGAGGGATCTCATTTCCTTAATAGAGAATTCCAACGAATATGAAAATGTAAAAAAAGGATTATACCTTACATTAACATGCTTTATAGCGAAATATAATACCGCAGTTATCCTAAAACATATAATAATTTCAGGAAGGGGCAAGGATGTTATTTTTTTTGAGAAAGACTTATGCCTTACGATCTATGAAACGCTATTGAATTTAGATAAATATACCCCTTATATAAAAGGAGAGTCTCATAATAATAATGAATTATTAGATGATTATTCTACTTTTCTACAAAAAATGGAGGTACTAAGGAAGTATAGAAACACCTTAAGAGAAATAAGAAATAACAGCACTGGCCATGTTAGTATGGATTATATTAAATATTATGATTCTATGCTATTACTAAATGATTTACCACTTTTAGAAATTATCAATAAATTCAATAATTTAATTGACTTTTTACTAGAGTTCAATAGTAAAATTAACAAGAACTACTCAACAATAAAATATGCAGAATTTGAGAAAACACAAAATGCACTATCACATCAATTGGGGCTAGCAATGAAAGAGCCAAATCTTTCTCCTGAAATGAATCAGCTCCTTAGTGATTTGGGAGAGTATGCAAACACGTTAAAACAAGTAATAAAGCCCAAATAATCCAATAACCACCAAAGCGCCCCATGTGTCGCCAAACAGAGTATAGGGTATTCAATAAAAACACTAACACTATGAAATTATATAAATATAGAGCTGATATATATAGAGATTTGTTGACTCTTGTCAATAATCAAATATATGCACCAACCGCACAAAATCTTAACGACCCAGCTGAGACCATAGTCAATGACAGTAAGATGTATGAAGTTTTTAACCTCATTGAGAAAAGTGGACTTCCTATAAATATAGCAAAAGATAATTATGCAAAGATAATAGCACAAGCTAGAACTAAATTGGGAATATTCTCTTTAAGCAAAACAGTCTTTAATGAATTACTATGGGCATATTACACTAATGGACATAAAGGTTTTTGTATTGAATATGATTTTGAAAAGCTACAAAAGTCTTTACCAAAGGAACAATTGCACGGTATTTTCAGTGTTCAATATAAAAATGATACTCCAGAATTTTCAATGAATAGCATAACTTACAATTTAGTAGATGATACACAATTTATAAAATGCTTAATCGCTACTAAATCAACGGCATGGGAACGCGAAGAAGAAATTAGAATAACTTTATATTCCTCTGGCTTATTGGGAATATCACCCGAATCCGTCACTGGGATATATTTTGGCCTTCGAATGCCGGAATCAGACAAAGAACTGGTAAAAAACTCTTTGAAAGGTCGAAGTATAAAGTATTATCAAATGAAGCTAAAGCCTAATAGCTATCTATTAGAAGCTGAGTTAATTAAATAGAGTACTAAATTTAAGATGGAGGAATAATATGGAATGGAATAAACTATTAAACAACGCTTGGTTTCAAGGGGTTTCATGTTCATTGATAGCCACACTTATAGGATTAGCTGGAGAAGAATTTATCCAAATCCCGTGGCTTAGTACTTTTCTATCTAATGAACTAAACATATTCGCTTATTGGTTAATCATTATCATCATACTAACAGCAGTTTTAACTCGACTTTTGGTTTGGTGCATTAATCGCAAACCAGAATTTACCAAATATACACAAGATTTATTATGGGATTATGAAATCAGCTGGAGTTGGCATAAAAATAAAATGAGCAAATTGTATCATGTCAAAAACATACAAATCGTTTGTCCAAAATGCCATAATGGAGTAGTCACTTCTGATAACCCTGATGATCCCATATGTGGTATTTGTGGAGAACACTGTATCATCACCCCTCATGTAAAAGATATCAAAAACTATATTATATTAAAGGTCGGTCGTGATTTTCCTTTAGAAAAACATTTGGTAGAAGAACTAGCAGAATAAATAAAAGCCGGATTCCTCTGGCTTTTACTTTACCCTTTCCTCTTTAACATGTCCTTCCCAAAAGTACTATTCGCTCAGCATTCTTCGCATCAAATCCCTATTCTTCGGATCATCTGCATTAATCACCTCACTATCATCGTAGATATTCAGCTTCTTTCGTTCATCCTCACTTAAATAGACAGTAGTAATAGCATCAGCCATGAGCATCTTTAGATTAGCATAGCTGATTCCCCACATGACATAATCCATCGTCCATCCATAACGCTGACAAGCAAAGTCTATCAATGTCCCATAGGTACTATTGCCTCCAAAGGTAACGCTGCTATTATCTTTCTTTACTGCGGCTATCCTGCTACGTTCTAAGCGTTCTTTGTCTATTCCAAAGTACTTGATAAACTCTTCTGTATTATCTCCGGACAGAACGATTGTAAATATGGTAGCGAGTTCTTCTGCTGCTAACTCAGAGAATTCCTTCGCTCGTACTTCCACCTTACTACCATCAAAGACATCTTCCTTCCGGTTGAACGTATAGTTAGACAGTATTCGGCAAACAATCTCCTTCTTTTCGGTACATAACCGAATGGCTTCCAAATATGGATTAGCAGATATCAGTCTGGCATCAGCCTCCAGGCTCCTGAACAATCTTGCCAGGTGATAAGTTATCCCCAACGTAGGAGGATATAAATAAAATTGCTGACTACCAATATTGAAACCGACAGGTCTCTCAATGATGGTATCAGCAATGTTCATTTCAAGCAATTCTTTATCTTCCATAGTGCTAAATAATTAAAGAGTGCCGGCTAAAGCACTCTTTTCTGAAAACAATCTTTTATTAACCTTCAGGTGCAGGAGCACTTGCGGTATAGGGTTTAACCTGATTGCCGGTAGCAGGTTTCAATGCGTCAAAAGTATATTTCCATTTCTTTCCTTCTGACGTATCGAAAGTATCTTCTACTGAAACTGTTGCCCGATCAATCAGAATCCCTTCGACAGACGAATCTTCAGGAGTAAGCCGGACAGCATATTCTTCCTTGACTACTCCATCCTCATCTTCGATAGGTTTACTTCTACCTTTGGCCGCGCGGATCTCGAACTCAAAAGCGTATGTATTTCTGGAATACTTCACCGCTTCATTTTCCCCGCCTTCAACCTTAGCTTCCTTCTTCTCTCCTTTGCTTGTCGTTAGTTTAGTAGAGTTTTCTACCGGATCGTATTCTAACTTATCCCATTTAGTAGGTGCAGCTCCATCAGCACCCAGCTTTCCAAATTCAATTTTGGGTTTTCCCCATGATAATTGTGCCATAATACTTATTCGTTTACTTGTTTATACAATAACTTGTTATTGATGAAGTGCTCGCTCTTACCGTTCACTTCCATTACCCTTTGTTTATCCAGCGTGAAACGGTAATCTTCTCCACGTTGCACTTCTAAAAGTTCAGCGGCCAGTTTGCAGAGTTGACGCAGACGGACTGAATTCTCCTCAGCCTGCCCATCACGTAGATTATCGGGAACATAGATATTCACATTTACAAAAGCTTCCTGAATCTGTCCTTTGCCATTGTCAAGCATAGAAATGACAATATCTTCCTTGCCTGAGTTAAGCGGTCTTAGAGTCTTGCTCAATTTCCCGGTAACAGCCTTCTCCAGTTCAGACCCTTTGATTATTTTGTAAACATCATCCTTTATTTCAATATCCGATTTCATCCTACTACCTGACTTTTAAGTTTCTCCATCATATGATAAAATTCAGCATGAGCCAACAGCTCTGCAGAAGCAAGAACAGACTTACTACCTTTAGCTTCTACATATTCGGCATAATGCATACCAGCAACGACAATCAGCACATATCCGCTTGAGTAGTTCTTAGCAAGTCTAACAGCTAGTTCCTTACCTGTTTTCGATCCTTCTGAACCACTTAAGACAGTTTCAAAGCCGGACGTCTTCACAATCTCCCCATGAGCAACAACGACATAACCAACAGAGCTTCGAAGATTTCCAGTTTGATTAAACCAGCTTTCTTCTTGTGATCTATCTCTAGCCTCTGTCACGCACTCATTACCTAGATTCGCCAAAGCCTGAATAGTAACCGAATCGATCTGTTTAGTTCCTGTATCAAACATAGCATTAATCTCCGACAATGATGTAGTCATTCTTATAGCCATAGTTTTGCATTTAATTGTCCTCTGTGAAAACCTTGAACCTGTTTTTCAGCTATTACGCACCCATTGTTTAATAGCCGGATAACATCACCTATCTTGAACTCTCTACAATTCTGATTCAGATAAACCACATATTGATACACATATACCGTACCATCTTCAAAAGTCATCTGATTAGCCTTATTGTTAAGTTCATACCGGCAGGGAATACTACCTTCAAAGAAAGATGTGCCGGGATGATAATCGCCTAGATAGTCTTCGTAGCCTTCGATGATTACCTGGTATTGCAATATGTGAGGTCTGAAATTAGGTATCATAGGAATGTACATTTAGGTTTGTTAGACAATTCATCCTTCAATCCATATTGTTTGCACAGAAAGAAATAATAGGATTTGATTCCGTCAAAATTCCAAGAGACTGAAACTCCCCCCTCTCCCATTGAAACGGGCCGAAGCAATAGAGAGGGGATGAACTTAGCCATCGCCACGGACACACGAACTTTATTGCTTGCATCTCGTTCAACATCTCCGTTCTCTAATCCAGCATCTTCTACAATATCCAAAAGGTCAGCCTCCGACAGTTGAATGCCGAAGGTCTGAAACTTCTGTTGTATGTAGTCGTTTGCCGTCATCTTAGTATGGTGTAATCAATCTACTATATGCAGTGTAACTATAATGCGTACAATGCTTCGATTTATATACGTATCGGAACGGACATTTAGGAACAGTAACCAGCTTGCTTTGAATAGCCGGACTTTCAGCAATAACAAATACAGGTTGCGGGGCTGTTAACACCAAGTAATCCATAGGAACGATTTTAACGACCTCGTTCTGAATCATCGGCAGACCAACATCAACCATCACGACATCTGATTTTGGCAAAATAGGTTCGCTAAAACTTGATGCCTGTACGCCCAACGAAACTAAGGACATCATCAAAAAGCCACACATGGCAAAAATAAAATTCTTCATCTCTTTACTTATTTATAAAATTAAACAATGGAAGGGTAGAGATACTACCCTATCCCTTTTATTCGATACCTAATGCTTCTTTCAAAGCAGAAGTCTTTTCTTCATCCAGTTCGCCTGCTTTAGAAAGAAGTGTTCCCTCTCTCATATTTGCAGTTACAGAAACACCGATAGACTTCAATGCTTCTACAACGTCTTTCTTTTCAAACTCCTGCTCGAAGAGAACAATCCCCTTAGAGGCTTTCTTCTCTTCAATAACTTCGGCAAGTTTGCGATCCGAAAGATCTTTCACACGGGCTTCGTCTTCAAAATCGAGGATTGTACCCGGATTATACACTTCGCCAGTAAACTTGTCGCAGAAAATATTAATCACTTTAATCTTCATAGAATCCTCCTTATCCCTCCGGGATAGCGTTCATGGTTGATAAATCGAAATTCACAATCTTATTCGGAGAAGTAAACTCAGGAATCCACTCAGCAGTGTACTCCATGTATCGACCTTCTTCGTCACGATAGTTGCATACCGACATTTGACCTTCAGCGGTATTATAAGAACGTCCCGGAACCGGATCGGTCATTACATACGGCTTATGGTGGCGCATCTTCATCACCTTATCAGTCTGCAACAGGGTAATACGGTTATCAGCATAAATCTGCACGTTCTCGCCCGCCTGATTCTCTACATAGTCCTCCTTGATCTCGATAGCAGGAAGCCCGATGCCGGTAAATACACTGGAGGCCATCTGGTCAGTCACCAATCCAGCGTTAACCATGAACTCACGCTCGCCAAGAATCATCTTGAATTTATCCCCGAAATCGGAAGCACCTACAATGTTCTTCATGAATGTGCCACGAGACATAATCATCTTGGAGAACACACCGTATTTAGCTTTCAGTTTTTGAATCTCCTGCTGTAAGTAAGAGATAAACTTATCCTTTACTGCAGCTTCTGGAGTAAGGAAGTGGAACGGCAACTCGATATCAAGCAACTCGATATTTTCTTTGTTGTCAGCCAAGTGAACCTGTGCTTTACCAGTCATCAATAATCCAGGAACAACGATATCCATACGCTTGTGTGGAGCAAGTAAAATCTGACGATAATCATCAACAATAAAGTCGATAATCTCCTGTAAGATTGTACTTTGTTCTGCAGTATTGGCAGCATTGAACTTATCAATGATATCCTGCAACTGCGACAAACGTTCGATATCCATTTGATAACGGTCGCCCAAGTAAGCGATTTCAGTATAACCGCTTCCGAGTGAACGCCTTTCCCTTAACGGTTTCTGATCGTTCTTGCCAATAATAGAACCAGCAACAATACCCGTTACTGTTCCAAGATAAGTCTTAAAAACACGGGTTTTAGTTTCCAAGAAATCTCCGTATTGCTTCCAATAGATTGTGTCCAATCTCATCTGAAGCACACGGTCGATAATCGCCTTAACGATTGCGGGGTCTGTGAATAAAGTTTGTATGGTCAAATTCATATCTAAACTTTTAATGATTAATACTCAAACTGGAAACGGCTTGTCAATCCCACCTTATCCAATTCATGGATCGGAAGAACTAACTTTCTTTCCTTTACCTCATAGGCTTGCATCAGGAGAGTACAAAGAACCGCTCCATCGTTCTCAACTTTCTTCGCATCATAAAGAACGAAGTTCGCTGTATTCTTCTTCACTGTGCCTGCTACTGCAGTCGCTTCAAATAAAACTGCATCCTTAGCGATATTTTCACCGAAAGCCGCTTCAATAGTCAGGACATCATAGCCCTTGTTAGTCTTGTCGATAGCGACTACTTTCGCTCCTTTTTTACCACTTCCAATAAACATGCCGACATAAGCCAGCGATTCCTTTGCAATTTTGATTGATAAAGCATCAGCTCCGGTCGTGTAGGCTTCTACAACCTTCACGTTGCGAACCGGAATCAATGTACGTTTTACCGAATCAGCCTGAACCGGGGTGAATACGGGTAAGAAAGAACCAACAACCAAATTGGCTATGTCCAACTTCCAAGGACCGCTCTTTCTCACACCTGTCTCAACACGGTAAAACTCTTCCGGTTTATAATCCGGTTTCAAGTCATAATGTGTACCTGCTGCCATTTAATTTACTTTTTAGATTCAACAATCGTTTTTGTACCTTCCGAAATCATACCAGCAATAGATTCGTTTTCTTTCTCAATCTTCGTCTCCGCTGATTCGGGAGGGTTCACACCGCTAAAGCCTATATTAGCGAGTTCCTGCTTTGCGTCCTTGAAAAAAGTATCTAAGTCCGCATCATCGGGAATCGCATAACGCTTTGCGAATGTTTCGGGAATACCATACTCCTTTGCCTTTGCCATAATCTGCTCCTGTCGGGTAGCCTGTAATTTTTCTTGCTTTAAAGCGGAAAGTTCAGTCGAAAGATTCTTATTTGAATCAATCAAAGCTTGTGCCCATGCAGGTACATCATCTTTCTTGTCTTCCGGCTTCGGATTTGGGTTAGGATTGGGATTCTCTATTGGCTTACCATCTTTAAGGTTATGCTTCTTCTCGTAGTTCTGGACAGAAGTACGGGTAGCATCCCCTGCACGGAAATCACCATAAGAATTTAACACGTCCGAAAAGCTGATACCCTCAACAATAGAGTTTACCTTTGTCTCGTCCGTTACACCCTCTGCCTTTTTAGTGGCAATTCGGGTGAGAATAGCAGCATCCACCCCAGTAAACTTGGTTTGGAGGCCCGCTAAGATTTGTTCTAAAATTGTCATACTGTATGAATTAAAATTTGAGCTTCAATTTGCAGAAGTAAAAATACCACCAATACAGATGATTAGTAAATATTTAAGCTTCCTATTCACGACAATAGAACCATTGTCGTGAATACGGTATAAAAGTAGGAAGTAAGTAGGTGGAAGGGAAATAATTAGATGGTGTAGAATTCACCAAGAAGAGATTGTGAAGAAATAGAATAAAAAAAACCGTGAACTAATAAAGGAACACGGCTACATTTTGAATTTATAAAAACTTATCTTTGAGACATTAGATACAATTCATCATAAATAACTTCCAGTTTTGAAGTATCAATATAAAACTGGGTTGCATTTTTAGGAAGTCCAAAGCCATCATCATTGCATCCTATAGGATTCCAAATGCAAGAAACACTATCCTCTGAAACTTTCTTTCCGAATTTATTATCTCTAATAAATTCCCATATCATCCGACCAATTCTATCATTCTTTGTTTTAGACATCAACCCATCTGCCCTCTGATTCTTCCTTATATAAAGGATAAAATCATCATTACCAATCTTTATTTCACTCATAGTATCAAAATGAAATTTATACTTAGTATTATATTTTTCAGTTTAAAATCCAAGCATTGCAGCTGGAGGAATATTCAATACCCGACAAAGAAGTCTTGCTATCTTCAATGTTGGCTCCGAACGTCCAGAAAGATAGTCATTAACACGTGAAGGGCTTATTCCGATCTCACCGGCAAGTTGTTTCTGCGTCATCCCCTTTTCTTCAAGAGATAATTCTATCAATTTCGCAACGGTCGGCTTTTCTATCGGATAATGCTCCTTCTCGTAAGCAATCACTATATCGGACATAACAGTGAGCTCCACTGCATTCTTATCGTTTGCAGGGGTGTTATCATCAACCAATGGCAAAAGTTCCTCTATTCTCGCCAGTGCAAATTCATATTGTTCTTTCGTTACTTTATTCATATCCTATATCTTAAATGGTTGAACAATCTATTTTATCATAATCTTTATGAGTACCAACCCAGCGAATGAAGACGTACCCAATTGTAAACTTAACAACGACAACCAACCGATAGTTGTTGCCTCTGATATTGAAAACGTAGTGTTGGTTGCCTACATAGTCAGCAGAAAGAAAATCAACCTTTATATCAGACAAATTTTTCCATTCGGCTTTTTCTGTTATATCATACCAACGCTCTAAGGCTATGCGTGAATCTTCATAACCTTTGGTTTCATAGAAATCTTTCAGCTTTTTATGTGATACTATTCTCATACGTTGTTCATTTGATACAAAAGTACTAAATAATTTTGAATTATAAAACTATTATAGCATAAATATTTTATAATATCGAATTATGCACAAGAAAAAAGCGGGACTGAAAAGCTCCGCTATCTATTCACAATTAACCAAAAGTCATTCTTTTGTAGCAGGAATCACCTTTTCATTTTTCAAACTCTGTTCTTCCTCGATTTCTTTCAACTCTTCATCAATGCGACTTATGGTATAGGCTTTTGTCCTGCGCTTGTCAGTTTTTGATTTAATGCAGCTTTCATCTTAGCAGCTTTAGCAGCTTGAACAAAATACAAATCAAAAAGAAGCTCCAAAACGTCCAATAAGAACTCTGCTTCATTAGGTTCTACATCTAATATTTCACCAGAAGCTTGGTCTTCCATTCCATGAGCAGCAATATTCCCAAAACCACGTATTATTTCCAAGTTGTCGCTTATGTATGATGGGAGTTTATTAGTTGCTATTAGCTTATCAATCTCCGTTTTGAGATTTCGTTCTTTAATACCTTCTTTCAGACGGATTATATTCTGTAAGCATCTACGACTTAAGGCTGCGCTTGCTTTGGGGCTAAATGAAAGTACCAAACAGGCTTCATTATAATCTTCAGCAAACTTAGATTCAACTTCAGGAGCAGCAGGTGTACGACCACTTCCCACAGGGAATAATTGTTTAAAATTACAGGAAGGTTGTTCTTCTATAGATACTGTACCGTCACGGTATTTATCAGCATTGTTTGCCTGTCCCAAAAGTACAATAGGCTTATCACATTCACTATTTGGACATCTCATATAGAATAGACTATAAAAAATATTTCCATATTTTCCTATGTATTTTTCTGAGAAATCTACATTTACTTCTACCTGACAATGTGGACATTTCATATCTTTAATATTTAATTTGTTACAATTTTCCAACCAAATTCTTCACATCCTCCGCAGACTTCACCTCATGTACGGTATCACCTACTTTAACAAAGCCGATAACATTACTGGCATTCGGCTTTTCAAATAGTTCAGTAACCGGCACCCCCAAAGCATCAGCTATTTTTTCTAATGTACCAATAGTAGGGTTACCTCCCAACATTTTAGAAAGGCTTGCTTGAGCCACACCTATTTTAGATGCTACCTCTGCAAGAGTTACTCCTTTCTCTTTACATACTTCCTTCACTCGTAAATCCATATATAATATATTATAAGTTTGATTTCAGGCACAAATATACACATTATATATTATAATCTAATTTCAATCTATAAAAATATATCATATTATATTTTATTAACAATGATATTATTGCCAATTATATAATATAGTCTATATTTGCACATATAAAAAATAGAATATATTATATAACACATAAAATATAAGTAGTATGAGCACAAAATTTAGAAGTCAGATGAAAGAGGTTATGAGTACTGCATGGCAGATGTTCAGAATCACAGGTGAAAGTTTCTCAGAGTGTCTAAAAAGAAGTTGGTTGCTTCTGAAACTGAAAGCACAGATGAAGAAAAGAACGGTTCAGTTCTTCTATCAGAAAGTTTCGGGCGAAATTCGTCAAGCATTCGGTACGTTACGTGACGAAGTGATAGCCGACAATGTAAAAGGTACAGGTCGCAAACCTAATGAAAACCTATTTACCTATTTTGATTGCGAGAAGAACGAGTTTCGTTCATTCAAGAAGTTCAACCTTATCAAAATCGCATGACTATGAAAGCAGAAATTAACATCGAAGAGATAAAGAACGGTGCTGTTCACTCTGAATTATTGAAAGCATTATGCCTTATAAATCAGGCTCGTAATATCGTTTCTAATACGATGGATGAAAAAGAACTAAGGGATGCCGGACAATGGGACTGCATGGATGAAACAGTCACTAAACTGAATGAATGTACTTGCGATATAGGTTACATTATTGGTATTACTGTAACTGGCAGAGTGGATTCAATGATGAAATAACACGATTATCAAAAGGCAGCCCGCACGACTTTAAAGGCTGCCTTTATTATTCACTCTTAAATGAAATAATTATGGATGAAATTTGGAAAGACATTGAAGGGTACGAAGGTTTATACCAAGTATCAAATTTAGGTAGGGTGCGAAGTTTGGATAAATACAGAAATGGAAGAAATGGCGCACAAGTATTTTGTAAGGGAAAAATATTGAAGCCTTTCAAATCAGGTCCAGCTAATTATTTGACTATTGCATTGGGAAGAAAGAAAAAAGCGTACATACATCGGCTGGTAGCAATTGCATTTATCCAAAATCCCTTAAACAAAAAAGAGGTTGACCATATCAATTGTAATATAACAGATAACACAATTGAGAATCTAAGATGGGTTACGCGAAAAGAAAACCTTAACAATCCCATTACTAAAAAACGTAATAGCGAATCACGCAAGGGCTGGTATCAACCCAAGGGTAAAGAAAACAAAAGGTCAAGACCTATCCTTCAATATTCTTTAAATGGAGAATTTATTAAAGAATGGGGAAGTCAAAGAGAAATTAAAAGAGCACTTGGGTATTCTAACGGCAATATATACAACTGTTGCGCACTAAAATCCAAAACAGCCTATGGCTATATATGGCGGTTTAAAGAAATGCAGGTTTAGTTACCTGCATTTCTATTTTGTTCCTTATTTAGAATTTCATCTTCTTGTATCTCTTTTAAAATCTCATCGACCCTATCGGCATTGCCAGCGAACATTATCCCTTCTCGCCTTGACCAAATTTTGCCTTCTACTGCTCTTACTGCTGTATTTACATTGTCATCTTCTGAATCAATCATATATGGAACCAAGTCTGTCTCGATATCAATCGTCTGTGATGCCTTATTGAACTCAGTTGGATTAATCGCTCCTAAAGCAGAAACAAGGAAATTAACCCTTCGTTGCAGAAACTCCCCTATCACTTCCGCATGATTACTTACGCTCATATGCGCACCCATAAACATGAAACGAAAAGCGGTGCCGGAAGCCTTGCCAACACCTTTCAAGGTTTCAAAAGAAATACGTGGAGTGTTAGACATATCATAAGCGTTGTTCGTAAGCGTTTCGGCTTCAAAACGAATTGTTTCAGGAACTTGGTTCCACGTCAAGTATTGAGCATCCGCACCATCTTCCAATTTGACTATCCTATCTTTTGTTTTGCCAGCAAATCCGGCTACACTACCGACTAATTTCAGCAACGGAAAGAAATGATAGTCAATACAGTCGGCATAATTAGATAACAGTTTCTCCAACCGGACACGGAAAGTCTTTATCTTTTTGCAATAAGGTTCAGGACGATAAGCATAGAGAACCGGTAGTTTGGGGAATCCATGAGCAAAAGGCGTTCTTTCTTCATACCCTTTAGACAAATCCCATTGATAAACCATTTTGTCCGTGATAGTCATAAAGCAGATGACTTCCGAATCATCCATGAGCTTCTTCTTGTACTCACGTGAGAAAGCAATCATTTTACCTTCGTCGTTGAAAAATGGGTATAGCTTATCACCTCTGAATGGAGACCATAACACGCTTTTCAGTTTCTTGGTGGGCTTGACCTTGCCACCGAACGTAGTCTTTACTTTCTTCCAGAACTTTGCCCAAAACGAATCATCATCGGTAACATACCAATATTCTGCCGCTTCTTGTTCGGAGAGCCAGGCACGGACAATCTTCTTGTTTTGATATTTGATTTTGTTGGATTTGAATACAGCCTTGACAGCATCCAGCAGCTTCTTTTCATCATCATCAGTCGGAGTGCAATCCATAGACGGTTCTGTACCAACAGTGAAAGCTGTTTGAATGTTCACTATATCCTGTTCCAAAGGAATAGAGATACGGTTCACCGGTTCAGTCTTATACTTTGCTTCGATTTCATAAGTCTTACCAGTTTTTTCATCGAAAACCTTTTCCGCTTCCTTTTCAAGAACTTTTCTATCCGGGTACTTCTCCTTGTCAACTATGATTTCATGGTGTTCGGGATTCCAGTCGTCCCAAAGTTTACAACGGTCGGGAAGTTCGGTCTTTCTACCTTTCTTCAGGTAATTTATTTTCTGCCCAATATCGGGCAATGCTAATATTTCTTCTAGAGTTAATGGCATAGCTTATATTTTTAGTGTGTGAATATTCCAGTTAAATCTTTCGGCTTCAAAATACGTCCCAAAATATGTCCCAAGATATAATATCTAATAGGATCGATACAGTGATTCCAAGCGTCTACCGGCTCATTGATATAATGCCCGTCTTTATCTTTATCCCAAACATATTTACGGAGTTCCTCAATGATATGGTATGAACGTTCAGTAACGAATAGTTCCATCTCATGTATCTTGTCAATACCGGCTTTAATAGAACCAGGGAATTTATCTACCGGATAGATGTTCACACCCCTATTTTTGATTTCCTGAATCAAACGAGGGTCGGCACTATCTCCGTAGACTTTCAGCCCCCACGGCTTCAATTTTTCGGCAATGGCATTTGTGAGCATTCCTGTTTCATAGAACAACTCATCCACATAGAGTCGGTTGTCTACGATGCCACAACGAATACCTGTTGACGGGTCGTTGGTATAACCCCAGTCGGAAGCAAGAGCCACTTTCTTTGCCCAAGTCGGGAACTCTTTTACAATTCCCCATTTCTTAAACACAGCACCTTCCGCAACATCAGCCCAGCGGCCGATAACCACGTGAGCATACTTTTCAGGATTACTCACCTTCATATCCTCCACTTCTTTCAGGAACTCCGGTGAAAGATTATTCAAATTATCCTGATAGGTAGTATGGATATGAAGTACATTCGGGTGAGTGGATACTTGAACCTGCACACCGTCAATCTCTACAAGTTTGTGAGTGTTCTCAATGTATTTCTTATAGATAAAGTGATTGGAATCGCACGGGTTCATTATGATAATAATCCGGTTCTGAATACCCTTCTTACGGATGGAGAGCATTATTTTATCGAACTCTTCCTCATTCGTCCACTCCTCCGCTTCATCACAGACGAAAGTGGTAATACCTTGGATGGATTTCAGTTTCGCCGTCTGATTCCCTGAAGAAGTTTTGATACCACGGAACATAATACGGCTCTTTGTCATCTTGTTAACTATATCCGTTTTGGTGGTCTTGAAATACTTGATTGTTCCATCAAGTTCTATCTTCTCCATCATTTCGGGGATGATAGACATACCGGCAGAAACCATCGTGTAGCGGGTGTAGAGAATCTGATGAACAATCTTCTCGGCTTCCGTCATTTCAAAGGTCAGCCGTTCGATGAAAGTGGAAGCATTAAAGGACTTGCCAGAGCCGCGACCACCGGTGATAAGGATAATGAATTTCTCATTATCGGTGTACAGAGGGTGGTATATCGCCTGGGGTTCTATCATTTCAGTTTGTCTTTAATCCATGAATCAATACTGATACCGTGGTTTATGTCGGTAGGAATGTCAGCTTCTTCGTCAAGCTTACGCTCTGTTTTCTTCCAATCTTCATCATAGTGGTACAGAATAACTGATTGAGCCTGTAAACTCGGAGCAAGTTCGCTTATTGTTTCTTGAACAATGGATTTATCGGTAAGCGTTACCCATCCGGTCCCGCCACAAGCTGGGCATTTTTCATCTTCTCCCATGCAGTGGCATTTCTCTTGAATGAATCTACGGGTTTCACTCTTAACCTTTATTCCCCCCATAGCCATTGCAAGGTATTTTGCCCTTACGGCTGCAGTAATCGTTGCCCGCCCACGCACTAATACTTCACTTAATTCTTTGTATTGCCCTTTCTTCTCACAGAACTTTTGCGGTGACAATCCAATAGCCAAAGCTATTTCCTTATCCGTGAATCCCTTTTGGGCATACTTTTCTATGAGAGAAAGAAAGTCTTCGCTTGTATAATCAAACTTAGGCTTTCTTCCTCCACGACCTTTTATATTTTGAGATTCACTATTTGGCATATCAATCTATCCTTTCTATTTGCTCATCAAAGATTTCTCCCTTGATAAACTTCATCCCAACATCATATCCGAATCGTTCACAGAAAGCAGCTTTCGCCTCATAGGTATCAAAGGACAACATCACATAAGCATCCATATCCTCAGCTTGCTTCTGTGCATTCTCCTTGACCTGTTGCTTGACTTCTTTCATGTGGGCTACTTTTTCGGCACGCTCCAACTGCTTGGCGGCTTTATCAGCTTCTTTCTGTTCGGTGACGGGTGACATCATATCAGACAAAGCATTAGCAATGGAGCTTTCTTCTTCTGTCTGTAATAGATAATCAACGCCAATCGTGTTTAGGTCGGCATTGGTCAAGCCCGCGTCTTTCCAATCAATGTCAGGAACAATCTGTGCAAGAGCATTAAAATCCCAGGTACCTTGTGCGTTTGGGTTATTCAACAGAATATTTAGTTCCTTCTCCTGCTTTTCGTCCACGTCAATGACATCGACACGAATACGATAGTCGTTATCGGGGAATTTCTGCAATTCATCCATGACAGACAAACGCTGATGCCCACTGACTACGGTTAACCCGGTTCGCTTGTTCACGACAATTCCACCTACCAAGCCGAACTTCTTAATACCACGCTTTAATGTTTTGCGTGATTCATCAGAAAGTTTTCTCGGATTATAATTGGCAAAGTGAATGGCAGAACGGTTAAGCTCTACTGAATCACTCTTTATATACTTACTTAGTTCCATTATCATACTCAAATAAAATTCTTCCACTCATTGGAAACGCCTTAATTATCTTCTGTAAGTCTGCTGGATAGTTACTACGAAGCCAAAGAAAGCAATCAATATTGAAACCAATACCATTACTTGCCTTATTGCCATATCTTACCGGCTCAGGCAGGTTATTTTGTTTCATATAAGCAAGAATATCCTTTTGCGTCCAATCTGCTAAAGGATAACACATACCATTATTCTCATACCCCTTTTCTTCGTAACCATTCAACATTAATCTACGATTCATACCATCGGCTTTCTTCATACCCAAGAAGGTGTAATAAACATCATGCTTTAACTGCATGGCTTTCACGACATCGGCTAGTTTAAGTAACTTCACATCAGGGTTAGGCACGCAATACATACCGCCTCTAAGAATATAAGTAAGGTTCCAGTGAGGTACTTGTGTTAGTTCAACCTTCGGATATCTAGCTTTAGTCCAGCCGATCCAACGGTTGATATGTTCTAAGTCTTTGACGAAGTACATGAACACGCAGACAATACGATCAAACTTTGGATAGAGTAAATCAAGCAGAACAAGCGAATCTTTACCCAAGGATAAAAACAGTAAAGCCTCACTCGATCTTTCTCGAATGAGGTCTATATACCGGTTCGCTTGTTCTACCTTATTCATGGCTAACCACCCGATAGTCCAAATGAAGTGCGAAGGTCACTATAACGCTGTCTCCGTGAACCTAACTGGGACGTGCCTGCCGCACCTCCTCTTCTTGCAACTAATCTACCGCCTGCACCTGCACCATTCATATTCCGGCGCGGTCCAGATACTCTGTTTACTCTTTTTGCGACTCAGCAATAAAAATTTAAATTAAACAATCAATCTATATGTTTCTCTAAGACTTTACCTAGTGCATAATCAATCTGTGCAGCGAGATACTCTTCACCTTGATGCTCATAAACAATATCTTCGTCATTCTCATCTGTTAGAATTGACGCTTCTGCGTTCTTCACCTCTACAATCATATAAGGACGTTTCCCCTTATATTCGCCTGTAAGAAATTTAATAGCATCATACTTAATGGGATTTAGTTCAATTTCACCCTCTTCGGGTAATTCTTCGTCCACTTTATATTCTTTACCACCACATAGGTAGGTGATATACTTCTTTGCATTGGTAGGTCTGATTTCACGGTATTCATGCGTTTTCTTACCAGCCAGTATTTCATCAAAATACCTTTGCTTAATACTAAGCGTCAAAATTTCCATAATCGTGTATATTTTATAAATTAATAATTATTGTTGCGGGACGAGGATTCGAACCTCGGACCTCTACCAAGTCAAAGTAGCAAGCTGACCACTGCTCTACCCCGCGATAGTATCCCCAAAGGTACTACCACAACCAAAGATAACGAAATATCTTCAATCGTTATACAC
>ERZ857785.596-NODE-596-length-46703-cov-29.836049_pt1 | contig 46703 bp, 47 predicted proteins | sample MGYA00519763_ERZ857785 | MGnify/ENA primary metagenome ERZ857785 (study PRJEB31778, sample SAMEA3449365) | human gut metagenome | biome: human gut; feature: human-associated habitat; material: faeces | place: United Kingdom | collected 2010/2012 ...
AGCGCTTGCCGTGAACCCGAAGTTCATCGTCTGCGACGAGCCGGTCTCCGCGCTGGACGTGTCCATTCAGGCGCAGGTCATCAACATGTTTGAAGAGCTGCAGGAAAAGCTCGGCGTTGCGTATCTGTTCATCGCGCACGATCTGCTCGTTGTGCGTCACATTTCCAAGCGCATCGCGGTCATGTATCTCGGCAAGATCGTCGAGGTCGCCGATGCCGACGAACTGAACAAAAACCCGCAGCACCCGTACACGCAGTCGCTGTTGTCGGCGGTGCCGATTCCGGACCCCGATATTACCAGAGCGCGCCAGCGCATCGTCCTCGAGGGCGACGTGCCGAGTCCTCTCAACATGCCGACCGGCTGCTCGTTCCGCACCCGCTGCCGCTATGCCACCGAGCAGTGTGCCAAAGAGTGCCCCGCGCTCACCGACCGCGGAGACGGTCACTTCGTGGCGTGCTGGAACAAATAAGCATAAAAAGTCAGAAAAAGCGAGCGGGAAAATCCCGCAAAGCGTACAAAAAGCCGGATAGATACTTGACGCGAAATACTGTCGCGTGGTATCATGCGGTGAACGCTGCGGGACAGTCCGCTTGCGAAAGATGTAATGTTCTTTGACCTGCGCGCGCCGAGAGGGATTCTGACCGGCGGCGCGGGAAGAAGTGCAAAATAAAACAGGAGGTTCAAGAAATGAAAAAGATCCTTGCACTGCTGCTTGTTGCTGTGATGATCGTTTCGTTCTGCGCTGCTTGTGCGAAGAATACCACGCCCAGCACGACGCGCAGCTTTCCGCTCACACCGATGCCGAATACGCCGAAAACGAGCAGCAGCACAAGGGACAGCACCGTCCCCGCGATGAGTGAAAACAGCATTCCCTTGGGGATCCAGTTTTTGTAGTCAGGCTTCATTCTTGGGACTCCTTTCTTTTCTAACGGTCTTCATGCAAAAATCCCGGCGGTCGTCGCCGTGTCCCGGCGTTTTCGTCCGATGCCAGACGAGCTTCGGGTGCAGACCGGCGTAGCTGATGTCATCGCTGTCGCAAAAGCAGCGGCACAGCCGCGCCTATCCCAACGCCACATCCAGCACCATCATCACGCTGAAGCCTACCGCAAAGAACACCGTTCCAAGATTCGAGTGCCGCCCCTGCGACATTTCCGGAATCAACTCCTCTACCACCACATAGAGCATGGCGCCCGCTGCAAAGCTCAGCAGATACGGCAGCGCCGGGATCACAAGCTGCGCCGCAAGAAGCGTCAGCACCGCACCGATAGGCTCGACAATGCCGGAAAGCACGCCGCCGAGAAACGCTCGGCCCTTGCGTTCCCCCTCCGCCCGGAGCGGCATGGAGATGATCGCACCCTCGGGAAAATTCTGAATGGCGATGCCGAGCGACAGGACAAGTGCGCTTGCCGCCGTGATCTGCGCGTTCCCCGCGAGGAAGCCCGCGTACATCACACCCACCGCCATTCCCTCCGGGATGTTATGCAGGGTCACTGCCAGCACCATCATGGTGGTGCGGCCCAGCCTGCTTTTCGGGCCCTCCGCCTGATTGCTGCCCACGTGAAGGTGGGGGATCAGATGATCGAGCATAAGTAAAAACAGAACGCCGACCCAGAAGCCGATAAAGGCCGGGAGGAAGGACAGCTTGCCCATGCCCTCCGACTGCTCGATGGCGGGGATCAGCAGGCTCCATATGGACGCCGCCACCATCACCCCGGCGGCGAAACCTGCGAGCGAGCGCTGCACCAAATCGCCAAGGGATTTTTTCATAAAGAACACGCAGGCCGAGCCCAGTGTTGTACCCAAGAAAGGGATCATGATTCCGATGAAGGTTTCCATTCGTCTCACCGCCTTTGCATTGCAGTGCTATTTGTTTCTTCGATAGCCCGCCTCGTCTCTGTATTCGGGATGTTCCTTTAAGTATGGGTCTTTATCACCGCAGATGGTATAATCGCATCGGCAGCCGTCCACGCAGGTAGTCGTCCGAACCAGCCTTGCGTGGAGCAGCTCCATGGACGCATAGTCCACATTGCACAGGGCGGGCATGATGTCCGTAAGACCGTGCCGGATGGCGAACTCCGCTGCCGGACACGATGTAAACTCATATTCCGGATAGTGCAGGGCGATTTTTGCCCGTATCTCCTCCTTGCAGGGCCTGGAATACAGCACATGGCATTTGCGGTCAAATAGGAGCTTCTTGTCCTTCATCTGTCTGCTTTTCCCTCATTTCCGCGCCGTGATGCAGAGCCAGCTTTTCTTTTTGTGTATCTGCACATCGTGAAAGCCCGCCTGCTCCAGATACGCCTTTAACTCAACGTCCTTATAGATGGTCATGCCGCCGATGATCTCCGCCCACTTTTCGTCCTTGCCCGAGTCGCCGTTGCTCTCGTTGCAGATGAGAAAGGTCCCGCCGGCCTTCAGTACCCGATAGACCTCCCGGAAGCACCGCGGCAGGTCAGGCCAGAAATAGACGGTCTCAAAGGCTGTAATGGTGTCAAACCAGTCGTCCGCAAACACCATATCCGCCACACTGCCCTGCAGAACGGTGCAGCGGCCCTCCGCGATGGCGGCCTCGTTGACCTTTTTTGTTTTCTCCACACTGACGGGCGAATAGTCGATGCCCTTGACAATGCCCTGTGGGCATTTTTTCAGCAGCCTTTTCATGTTCGCACCGCCGCCGCAGCCACAGTCCAGCACCCTGGCGTCCGGTGCAGCATCCAGAAATTGAAGCCCCCATCGCGCCACAGGGCTGTGACCCAGATTCATCATGGCAACCATGAGTTTCCCGTCAAAGCCTTCGGGCTTGCGGGTATTTTCAAAGAATGGCATATCACACCTCAGATTTCACACATTCCGCATAGGTCAACGGGAAGGATGCTTTCAGAACAACGCTTTCCCGCACCGTCCAGCCATTCTGACTTAGAAAGCACAGGTATTCCTCGCTCGTCCACCTGCTGTGGAGAGGGAAGCCTGCCAGCTTCATAAAAAAGGCTTTGACCTTGCCGGAAAACGAGTTTCCCGCGTGGGTGAAGGTGGGCGCGATGAGCACGCCGTCGTCCCTCAGCACCCGGCGGATCTCGGCAAGAGCCTTTTCCGGCAGCGGCACGATGTGCAGCGCATTGGACACGATCACCACATCGAAGGACTTATCCGCATAGGGCAGGCGGAACATATCCTGCACTGAAAAATGCAGCTTCGCAGATTGGTTGTCCCGCTTTGCCTCGGCGATCATCTCCGTGGAGGCGTCCGTCGCCTCAATGTGCGCCGCCGCGTTCACGATGTTTTTTGCGATCAGCCCCGTGCCGGTGGCCAGCTCCAGCACCGTTTTGGCTTTCACAACCGGCCGGATCAGTGCATACATCTCGTCATACGCCGCCCGATCCTTTCGCATAAAGCGGTCGTACCGACCGGCATTTTTGTCCCAGAAGTTCCTGTGTTTTCGCATGTCGACCACTCCTCTTGTCGTTAAATGCATCTAACCTATACGCACACGCCTTTCGGTTAGATGTAGCTAACTACCATGGCTTGGAAAAGCCGCATCTCTGCGGCAGCCTTCCCAAAGCCGTTCTTGCATAATTTAGCGGTTGCGGATGATCTCCTTAAAAAATCACACTTTCCATTTCTGCTCCAAAGTATAGCACCGCTGATGGTTAGTGTCAACTAACCTCCAAATATTCTTTTCCTCTACCTTCGGGGAGCGCACAAAACAGCTGCCCTTATTCTCGGTTATAGCATCCCGCGGCGTGGGTGGCCTCGACGTGGTTTTCGTGTTGTTCATCGAGTACCTGCCGTTTCAGGAGGATACCACCCGGGCGTGATGCCTGCGGCGGCGCTTTTTTGCGCACATCGCTTGTCAATCGGCGACGCATGTGCTATGATGAGAAAAAATCGAGAGAGAGGAACTTGGGCCATGGAAACCAGCTTCAAAACGTGTGTATTTGGCGGATTCGATCGGGAGGATGTCATCTCCTATATCCGGAAAACGGCGGAGGAGTCCCAGAAAAAGCTGGAGGCACTGATGGAGGAGACGGAGCGGCTCCGCGTCCGGTGTGAAACGGCGGAGAGCGAGCTGTCCGCCCTGCGGGCTCGTTCCGCGGAGCTGGAGCAGCAGCTGGCAGACACGGAGATCCTGCGCGCCGAGGCAGAGCGCCTGCGTACGGAGGAGGAGACGCTGCGCCGCGAGAATGAGACGCTGCGGGGGCCGGCGGCTCAATACCAGTCCCTGAAGGATCACATCGCGGACATCGAGATCAGCGCCCACCGCCGTACCGAGGAGTTCCGCGGCAAGGCCATCGCGGAGCTGATGGAGCTGGTGGACGGCCAGCGCCGGTGGTGTACCCAGCAGGAGGCGGCGTACCGTCAGATGAACGAGGGCATCCTGGCCGAGCTGCGGAAGGCGCAGTGCTGTGTGGAGGAGTGTGACCTGGGGAATTTCCAGCAGTTCCAGGAGTCCCTGCGTCAGCTGGCGGAGACCATCAACGGTGGGGAATGAGCCGTGGCGAGACTTGATCAGGCGGACCATCTGATGCTGTGGTAAATTGCACAAGAAAGCCCCGCAGTCCCAAAGGACTGCGGGGCTTTTCATATGGAGGAAACAGGGGATGCTTACAGCAGCATGACGCCGTGTGCGGCGCAGCCGTCCACGGTGGCCTTGTCCCACAGACTGGCCTGCACCTCACCGATGTGGCAGGTACCGATCATCAGCATGCACAGACGGCTCTGGCCGATACCACCGCCAATGGTCAGGGGCAGCTGGCCGCTGAGCAGCATCTTGTGGAAGGGGAGCTCACGGCGGTCATCACAGCCGCGCTTGTGCAGCTGGTAGTCCATGGATGCTTCGTCCACGCGGATACCCATGGAGGAGATCTCAAAGGCACTGTCCAGCACGGGGTTATACATAATGATATCGCCGTTCAGGGACCAGTCGTCATAGTCGGGAGCGCGGCCGTCATGGGGCTTGCCGCTGCGCTTCAGGTCGTCGCCGATCTGCATCAGGAACACGGTGTGGTGTTCACGGCAGATGGCGTTCTCGCGCTCCTTGGGGGTGTAGTCGGGCCAGCGATCCTCCAGCTCCTGGGTGGTGACGAAGTACACCTCACGATCCAGTACGGTGTGCAGGCTGGGAAACGCGATCTGCAGGGCGTCGTTGGTCTCCACCACGGCGCCCACAATGGCGCGGACGGTCTGGCGCAGGAACTGCTCGTTGCGGTCCTGCCGCTCGATGACCTTCTCCCAGTCCCACTGATCCACATAGACGGAGTGGAGGTTGTCTACCTCCTCGTCGCGGCGGATAGCGTTCATGTCGGTGAACAGGCCCTTACCGGGCTTGAAATCGTAGCGCTTCAGCGCCAGCCGCTTCCACTTGGCCAGTGAGTGGACCACCTGACCGGTGGCGCCCACATCGGGGATATCAAAGGAAACAGGGCGCTCCACGCCGTTAAGGTTGTCGTTCAGACCGGAATTCTCCTCCACGAACAGGGGAGCGGAGACACGGCGCAGATTCAGCGCCTGCCCCAGGTTCACCTGAAAATTGCTCTTGATGAACTCGATCGCGCGCTGCATCTCATAGGTGGACAGCGGCGTTTTGTAGCCGGCAGGGATCGTCAATTTGCTCATGCGTGAAACACCTCTCTTGAATAAAAAATATGTTGCCATTATAGGCGGCTGTGCCGGAGATTGCAAGTAAAATTTCGGAAAAATATGGGGAATCTCACCGAACAGTTTTGTATAAAAATGTCCCTCAACATCGTTGAGAGACATTTTTATGCGATTTGTCCGCGAGCAGCTTACCGGCACTCCTTCATCATGGCGCGGAAGGCGGGGAGGCTGCGGCGGATCATGTCGTTGGACACGCAGTAGCTCAGGCGGAAGTAGCCGGGGCAGCCGAAGCCGTCAGCGGGCACCACCAGCAGGTTGTAGTCCAGCTTGGCCTTCTCGGAGAACGCGTTGGCGTCGCCGTTGGGGGCCTTGACGAAAAGGTAGAACGCGCCGTCGGGCTTGGCGCACTCGTAGCCCATCTCCCGCAGGCTGTTGTACAGCAGGTTGCGATTCTCATCGTAGGCCGCCAAGTCGGGGCGCTCACCGGCGCACAGTTGGATGACTTTCTGCATCAGCGTGGGCGGGCAGACGTGACCCATGACACGGGCGCCACCGGAAACAGCGGCGTACACCGCGGCACTGTCGTCGGCAAAGCCCGGGACGTACACATAGCCGATGCGCTCGCCGGGCAGGGACAGAGACTTGGAGTAGGAGTAGCAGACGATGGTATTGCGGTACAGGCAGGGGATAAAGGGCACGGTGACATCGCCGTACACCAGCTCGCGGTAGGGCTCGTCGGCGATAATATAGATGGGGTGGCCGTATTCGGCGCTCTTGCGCTCCAGCAGGACGGCCAGACCCCGCAGAGTCTCCTCGGTGTACACCACACCGGAGGGATTGTTGGGGGAATTGATGATGATGGCCTGGGTATGGGGCGTGATGCGCTGCTCCACGGCGTCCAGATGGATCTGGAACGCCTGGGTATCGGCGGGGACCACCACCAGCTTGCCGCCGTTGGCAGTGACGAAGGGACGGTACTCGGGGAAAAAAGGAGCCACGACCATGATCTCGGAATCACTGTCCAGAACGAGAGCCTTGATGATGGAGATCAGGGCCGGCGCCGCGCCGCAGGTGAGGAACAGCTCACTGGCCTTCACATTCAGGCCGAAGCGGTCGGAGAGGTCCTTGGCCACGGCGGCGCGGGCATCCTCGAAGCCGTTGGCCATGGAGTAGCCGTGGAGCCGGATAGAGTCCGTGGTGTCCACAATGGTATGGATGGACTCATTGACCTTTTTGGGGGCAGGGATGCTGGGATTGCCCAGGGAATAGTCAAAGACCTTATCCGCGCCCACCTTGGCGGCCTGCTCCAGACCATAGGCGAACAGCTGACGGATGACAGAAGGGGCGGTGCCCAGCTCATAGAATTGCTGATTGACCATAAGAAAACTCCTTTCAGACGGCAGTGGACACGGGATATCAGGTCAGGTCCATGCGGGCGGCCAGAACGCTGCCCAGCGCGATGGAGGCCAGCTTGGAGTGGGCGCTGTCGGCACGGCTCACCAGCACGATGGGCACCTTGGCGCCCAGGATGATGCCGGCATTCTTGGCGCCGCCGAACAGGGTAGCGGCCTTGCCGATGCCGTTTCCTACCTCATAATTGGGCACCAGCAGGATGTCAGCCCTGCCCGCCCCGGGGGCAGTGAAGTGCTTGTGATGGCAGGCTTCCTCGCTGACGGCCAGATCCAGTGCCACGGGGCCGCAGACATCCATATTGTACTTGGTCCAGCGGTCGGTCATGTGGGCCAGCGCATCGGCATCCACGGTGGACTGCACCTTGGGGTTCACCTGCTCTGCGCCGCAGATGCAGGCGGCATTGATGTGCTCGTAGCCCAGGGCCTGCAGCACCATGGCGGCGTTCTCCAAGATCTCGGCCTTTTTGTCCAGGTCGGGGAAGGTGTTGACACCGCCGTCGGTGAGAAGCACCATCCGGTCCAGCGCGGGGATTTCATAGAGCATGCAGTGGGTGGTGAGGTGGGAGGTGCGCAGGCCGTGCTCCTTATTGAATACGGCCCGCATCAGGTCGGCGGTGCCCAGAATACCCTTCATCAGGAAGTCGGCCCTGCCCTCTGCGCACAGGGCTACGGCCTTGGCGGCGCAGTCGGTATCGCTGTCGCCGGCCACTATCTCATAGGCGGCAGGATCCTCGCCCAGAGCGCTGAGCATGGACGCGATCTCCTCCTTATGGCCCACCAGAATGGGGGTGGCAATGCCCTCGCGGCGGGCATCCACCACGGCTTCGATCACCGGCTGGTCGTGGGCGGCAGCTACGGCGATGACACCGGTCCTGCTGCCGCAGGCGGCGGAAATAATGCCATCAATGGTATGTATCATACATTTTCCTCCTGTGTGGCGCAAATTCTTTGCCTATGTAAAGCAAAAACAGTACAATTTTACGCTTTACGATGGGATGATTATACATCGGCACACCCACCGCGTCAACAATAAACTGAATGATTCGGCGAAATAAATTTGTCATGCCGAGACATTGCAGGGGTTGACGAAATCCGCCGCATCGCATACACTGAATGGACGTGTATTTTTTCATGAGGTGAAAGAGATGAAAGAGATCAAAACGTGGTCGCTGGCCTTTACATATGTGGGATGCTTCCTGGGGGCCGGTTTTATCTCGGGGCAGGAGCTGTGGCAGTTTTTCGGCAGCTTCGGCAACTTGGGCTATGTGGGTTTTCTGCTGGCAGTGGTGCTGTTCTCCGCCATTGGTATCCTGTTCGTGCGGCTGACCCAGATGACCCAGTGCTCCGACATGGATCGCCTGCTGGTACCCTGGAACGTCAAGTGGCTGCGGGCGGCCTCCGGTGCGGTGGGCGCGGTATTCCTGTTTTTTGTGGTGGTGTCCATGTCCGCCGGTGTGGGCGCTATGCTGGCCCAGCTGTTCGATGTGTCGGCGTGGCTGGGCAGCGCCGTGTTTATGGCACTGGTGTTCGTGGTGGCGCTGCTGGGCGTGACGGGAATGGTCAACGCCTTCTCCGCACTGATACCCGTGCTGATCACGGCCACCGTGGCCTTCGCCGTGGGAGCCTACGCCACCTTCGGCACGGAGGGGGTCTTCCAGCTGCGGAACGTGAACAACAACCCGCTGATGCCCAACTGGTTCATCGCAGCGCTGACCTTCGTCTCCTATAATATTCTGGGCGGTATCGGTATCATGTCGCCGGTAGGGCAGTACGTCCGGAGGAAGCGCCACATCTACGGCGGCATCATTCTGGCCGGTGTGATGCTGCTGGCGGTGGCGGGCAGTATCCTCACCAGTCTGGCGTCATACCCCGAGGCGGTGGCGGCGGAGCTGCCCATGGTGGCGCTGGCCAGCCGTCTTAACGGGACGCTGGGCACGGTGTACGGCCTGATGCTGCTGCTGGCCATGTTCTGCAACGCGCTGGCCAGTCTGGTGGGACTCATCGCCTATCTGGAGCAGAAGGCCCGCTTCGTGCGGGAAAAAAAGAAGCCGGTGTTGGTGGGGCTGTGCGTGCTGGCGTGGTGTGCCAGTCTGCTGGGCTTCGGTGAGATCATCGCCGTGGTGTATCCAATCTTCGGCTATCTGAGCATCGTGTTCATCGTGTGCATGGTGGTACACTTCGTACAGTGCCGAAAAAAGGAGAAGGCCAGCGCCTGACGGTATATGTGGCAGAAAAATGGGACGGAGGCGATGCCTCCGTCCCATTTTTGCAATCATTGTAAAGTAGATATGCCTTACACACCAAACAGGATGTCGGCATAGGTAGGATAAGGCCACATCTTGGCGTCCACCAGGGATTCCAGCTGGCTGATGAGGTCGCCGGCCTGCCGGACGCGGGTGTTGATCTCCCCGCGGAAGTAGTGGGCGGCCTCGATGCCGCTGTCGGCGGCGGGAGCCTTCTCCAGTGCCTGAGAGAGATCCTGGCAGACATCCAGCAGCTGGTCACTGAGTCCACTGATCCGACGGATCAGATGCTCCTCCAGACGGCAGGTGGAGGCCAGGCCCGCCTCCTGCTTGTGTGCCATGCCCTTGGCCAGGTCGCCGGAGTACCGCGCCGCCACAGGAAGGATGCTGCGCTGCGCCATATCCAGCAGGGTGTTGGCCTCGATGGCAGACACCTTGCAGTAGTTCTCCAGATGGATCTCATAGCGGGCGCGCATCTCCGTCTCCGTCAGGACGGCGTGCTTCGTGAACAGCTCCACGTTCTTCTTGTCGATGTAGGCGGGCATGCAGTCCACGGTATCGCGGAGGTTAGCAAGGCCGCGGCGGGCAGCCTCAGCCACCCAAGCGTCATCGTAGCCGTTGCCGTTGAAGATGATGCGCTGGTGGGCGGTAAACGTCTCCTGCAGCAGCTCCTGCAGGGCGGACTGGAAGTTCTCGGCCTTCTCCAGCCGGTCGGCGAACTGGCTCAATTCCTCGGTCATGATGGTGTTCAGCACCACATTGGGGCTGGCGATGGACTGGGAGGAGCCCAGCATACGGAATTCGAACTTGTTGCCGGTAAAGGCCAGAGGAGAGGTGCGGTTGCGGTCCGTGGTGTCCTGAGGAATGTCGGGCATGGCATCGATGCCAACGCGCAGCTTCTTCTTGGTGATATCCACGTACTCCGTGCCCTGAACGATAGAGTCCAGAATGGCCGTCAGCTCATCACCCAGAAAAATGGAGATGATGGCAGGAGGGGCCTCGTTGCCGCCCAGACGGTGGTCGTTGCCGGGATATGACACGCAGCAGCGCAGCATCTCCTGATACTCGTCCACGCCCTTGATAAAAGCCGCCAGAATCAGCAGAAACTGGGCGTTCTGGCTGGGGGTACCGCCGGGCTTCAGCAGGTTCTCGCCGGTGTCGGTCTGAAGGGACCAGTTGTCATGCTTACCGGAGCCGTTGACACCGGCGAAGGGCTTTTCGTGGAGCAGGCACACCAGTCCGTGGCGGGCGGCCACCTTCTTCAGCATCTCCATGGTCAGCTGGTTCTTGTCGCAGGCAGTGTTGGCATCAGCATAGATGGGAGCCAGCTCATGCTGGGCAGGAGCCACCTCGTTGTGCTCCGTCTTGGCCAGTACACCCAGCTTCCACAGCTCCTGATCCAGCTCCCGCATGAACGCGGCCACGCGGGGCTTGATGGCGCCGTAATAGTGGTCGTCCAGCTCCTGACCCTTGGGAGGCTTGGCGCCGAAGAGCGTCCGACCGCACAGCTTCAGGTCCTCGCGGCGCTCGTAGGCGCTCTTGTCGATGAGAAAATACTCCTGCTCGGGGCCCACCTGGGCCGTGACATGCTGGACCTCCGTGTTGCCAAACAGCCGCAGGATGCGGACGCATGCGCGGTCCAGCTCCCGCATAGAGCGCAGCAGGGGGGTCTTCTTATCCAGCGTCTGGCCGCTGTACGAGCAGAAGATGGTGGGGATGTACAGGGTGTCGTCCTTCACGAAGGCGTAGGAGGTGGGGTCCCAGGCCGTGTAGCCTCGGGCCTCAAAGGTGGCCCGCAGGCCGCCGGAGGGGAAGCTGGAGGCATCGGCCTCACCCTTGTTCAACTCCTTGGCGCTCAGCTCCATCCGCACGCCGTCCTTGCCGTCGCGGGTGATGAAGCTGTCGTGCTTCTCGGCGGTGAAGCCGGTCATGGGCTGAAACCAGTGGGTGTAGTGGGTGGCGCCCTTTTCAATGGCCCAGTCCTTCATCGCGCCGGCGATCTCGCCGGCTACGGAACGATCCAACGCCGTTCCCTGTGCCAGTGATTGCTGCCATGCACGGTACACATCGGCGGGGAGACGCTGCTGCATCTGCTGTTCTCCGAACACCATTTCGCCGAACAGGGCGGGAACATTGATCTTTTTCTCACACATCTGGATCGTTCCTTTCAAAGAGAAGTTGAATATTTAGAATGGCAAAAGCCGGTCTTTACAGAAAAAACTGCATCACAGCGGGCGTCACATACGCTTCCACCGCAGCTGCCACCGCCAGCAGCGGCAGCACCGTCAGCGCCAGCACGCGGACGATATTTTTCAGCGTGGGAGCCATTATGCCCCTGGTGTTTTTGCGGACATACTGGTTGATGCGGCTGCACAGGTAGATGCCGCAGGCCAGACTGATGACCAGCGCCGGCAGTTCAAAGATGCCGTGGGGCAGGATGCCCCCCAGATAGGCCAGTATAGAGATGCCGTTGTTGAGGAAGTATGCGGCGAATAAGCCCAGCAGCAGGGCATTGACGCCCAGCGACAGGGCGGGCAGATAGATGAACGGGATAAATCCGTACAGTACGCTGAGCACCATGGCCCGCAGGTTGTTCCAGAGCAGCACCGGCACACTGATGCTGCCGCTCTCGCTGACCACACCGGCATCGGCCATCTGCTGACTGAACAGCGTCAGCACCTGCGCAGGCACGGCAGGGAAGATCAGTCCCGCCGCGAAGGCCAGCACGATCAGTGCGGCAAAAGCACCGCCTGTGATGAGCAGAGAATGGCGGAAGTCCTGACTGCGGAAGAAATCCCGCAGCTGACGGAACTGGGAGGCAATCATGCCAGCTTCTCCAGACCGGCGCGGAGACGGCGCAGCGTCTCGTCGCGGCCCAGGATGCGGCAGATCTCCACAGCGCCGCCCGGGGTCACCAGCTTGCCGGCGGCGGCGATGCGCACCGGCCACATCAGCGTGGCGTTCTTGACACCCAGTGTCTCCGCCAGTGCTACCAGCCCGTCGTGGATGGTCTCGTCTGTCCACTGGGGCAGTGCCTCCAGCATGGGAATGGCGGCCTCCAGCATAGTCTTGCAGACCTCGGGGTTCGTTTTGGATTTCTTATTGGTGAAGAACTCTACGCCGTAGTCGGGGCAGGTGTCGAAGAAATCCACCTTCTCGGGGATCTCCGTCAGCTTCTCGCAGCGGGCCTGAAGCAGTCCCGCGATGGCGGCCACATCGAAGTTACCCTTCACCGTCTGGCGGATGTAGGGCTCCGCCACCTTGGCAAACGCCTCGGGGGCCATGCTCCGCAGATACACGGCGTTGAAGTGATCCAGCTTGGCACGGTCAAAGATGGCAGGGGACTTGGAGATGCCGGTGATGTCGAAGGCATTCACCAACTCCGACAGGGTAAAGATCTCCTGTTCTGCCAGCTCGCCCTTGGGGGACCATCCCAGCAGGGCCACATAGTTCAGGATGGCCTCGGTGAGATAGCCCTCCGCCTTCAGATCCTCATAGGAGGGATCGCCATGGCGCTTGGACATCTTATTCTGGGCGTCCCGCATCACGGGAGAGCAGTGGACATAGGTGGGCACGTCCCAGCCGAAGGCATGGTACAGCAGGTCGTACTTGGGGGCGGAGGAGAGATACTCGCTGCCCCGCACCACATGGGTGATGCCCATCAGATGGTCGTCGATGACGTTGGCGAAATTGTAGGTAGGCAGGCCGTCCCGCTTCAGCAGCACCTGATCGTCCAGCGTGCTGTTCTCCACGGTGATGGCTCCGAAGATGGCATCGTGGAACGTGGTGGTGCCCGTCTGGGGGATCTTCTGCCGGATGACGTAGGGCTCACCGGCCTCCACGCGGCGCAGGGCGTCCTCCAGCGGCAGATCGCGGCAGGGATCGGCGGCGCGGTCAAACTCGCCGCTGTCCTCCTCGGAGGCGCACTTTTCGCAGAAGCAGTAGTATGCGCCGCCTTTTTCCGCCAGCAATTGGGCATACCTGCCGTAGGTGTCCCGCCGCTGGGACTGGATGTAGGGTGCCACCGGGCCGCCCACATCGGGGCCCTCGTCATGGTCCAGGCCGCACTCGGCCATGGTGCGGTAGATGACATCCACCGCGCCCTCCACCAGGCGGCCCTGGTCCGTGTCCTCAATACGGAGGATGAACGTGCCGCCGTGGCTGCGGGCGATGAGCCAGGTATACAGCGCCGTGCGCAGGTTGCCCACGTGCATATAGCCGGTGGGCGAGGGGGCGAAACGGGTGCGGACCTTGCCGCGGGGGATGCGGGCCTCCATCTCGTCGAAATAGGTCATATCCATGCTCATCGGGACATCCTCCTCTGAATCTCATAAAATACCCGTTTATTATATTTCAAATAAGGGAAAAGTCAAGGAGAACGGGGGCTGTTCTGTTGCAGAACGCGAGATTTTGTGATAAAATGCCCCTGTCCGGTGAAAAGCGGCGTTCCATCTGGTAATTACACCAAATGTTTGGAATGTTTCTTGCTTTTTCTGCCGCGCTCTGTTATAATGCTATCGGTCATTTCACTGATGGTAACTATATATGAGAAAGGAAGATCGCTGCTATGATCTATACGACTGAAGTTCAGCATATGTGTCCCGTGGCCAAGGGCGCTTATCACGGACCGGCGCCCATTCCTGAGGAGGGCAAGTGGGTGCAGGCCAAGGAGATCTCCGACATCTCCGGTTTTACCCACGGTGTGGGCTGGTGCGCCCCGCAGCAGGGCGCCTGCAAGCTGACGCTGAACGTGAAGAACGGCGTCATCGAGGAAGCGCTGGTGGAGACCATCGGCTGCTCCGGCATGACCCACTCCGCCGCCATGGCCTCCGAGATCCTGATCGGCAAGACCATTCTGGAGGCACTGAACACCGACCTGGTGTGCGATGCCATCAACACTGCCATGCGCGAGCTGTTCCTGCAGATCGTGTACGGCCGTACTCAGTCCGCCTTCTCCGAGGACGGTCTGGCCGTGGGTGCGTCTCTGGAGGATCTGGGCAAGGGCCTGCGTTCCCAGGTGGGCACCATGTTCGCCACCAGAGACAAGGGACCCCGCTATCTGGAGATGGCCGAGGGCTACTGCAGCCGTCTGGCCCTGAACAAGGACGATGAGATCGTGGGCTACGAGTTCATCAGCCTGGGCAAGATGATGGATTTCATCAAGAAGGGCGACGATGCCAACGAGGCACTGAAGAAGGCCACCGGCCACTATGGCCAGTGGGACAACGCGGCGAAGTATATCGACCCGCGTCAGGAATAAGAAGGGAGGACGACAACAATGGCTCTGTTTGAAAGTTACGAGAGAAGGATCGACAAGATCAACGGCGTCCTGGCCCAGTACGGCATCGGCTCCGTGGAGGAATGCCGTGAGATCTGCAAGGCAAAGGGCTTCGACCCCTATGAGATCGTGAAGGGCATCCAGCCCATCTGCTTTGAGAACGCCTGCTGGGCGTATACCGTGGGCGCAGCCATCGCCATCAAGTCCGGTGTCAAGACTGCCGCTGAGGCCGCCAAGATGATCGGCGTGGGCCTCCAGTCCTTCTGCATCGACGGCTCTGTGGCTGAGGACCGCAAGGTGGGTCTGGGTCACGGCAACCTGGGCGCTATGCTGCTCAGCGATGATTCCAAGTGCTTCGCGTTCCTGGCCGGCCACGAGTCCTTCGCCGCCGCCGAGGGCGCCATCGGCATCGTGAAGAACGCCAATAAGGCCCGTAAGGAGCCTCTGCGCGTGATCCTGAACGGTCTGGGCAAGGATGCCGCCCAGATCATCAGCCGCATCAACGGCTTCACCTATGTGCAGACCCAGTTCGATTATTATACCAGCGAGCTGAAGATCGTCCGGGAGATCCGCTACTCCGAGACGGAGCGCGCCGATGTCCGCTGCTACGGCGCGGATGACGTCCGCGAGGGCGTGGCCATCATGCACCATGAGGGCGTGGATGTGTCCATCACCGGCAACTCCACCAACCCCACCCGCTTCCAGCACCCCGTGGCAGGCACCTACAAGAAGGAATGCATCGAGCAGGGGAAGAAGTACTTCTCCGTGGCCTCCGGCGGCGGCACGGGCCGCACGCTGCATCCCGACAACATGGCCGCCGGCCCCGCCAGCTACGGCATGACCGACACTATGGGCCGTATGCACTCTGACGCGCAGTTCGCCGGCTCCAGCTCCGTCCCCGCACACGTGGAGATGATGGGCTTCCTGGGCATGGGCAACAACCCCATGGTGGGCGCTACCGTCGCTGTCGCCGTGGCGGTGGAGGAAGCTGTAAAAGCCTGATATACCAAAACAGAAAGAGAGCATCGCCATAAGGCGGTGCTCTCTTTGAAGCAAGATGATCGTTGAAACGGATACGCCGTCTCCTGCAGGAGGGCTGCTCGAACCCAGCATAGTCTACAGAGACAACGTATCCATTTCTGGTTCTGTGTAACACGGAACGTACAGACTGTCAATGCGCGGGCTGGTAAGAGGTCTGCGCAGACGCGCTGAAAATGGCTAACGCAAAGTTGAATACCGTCGGGGGTGTCACCAACGACAGCCAATCGTTGGGAGGGAGCGCACCGGCCATCAACTTTGCGTTACAGCGCAGTATACCAATCTCTGCCGCCAAATGTCAACAAAAAACCGTTTTGCACGCAAACGCCCCCCCGGCCTTACGGCCGAGGGGCGTTTTTATGGGCGTATATGCGTCAGCACTTGCCGAAGAAATCGCACAGCAGCTTCAGCAGGGAAGCGCAGTCGAAATTGCAGAACATAATGCTGTACCTCCTATGTATATTTCCCTTGCAAGGACAACGTCATTGTAACCGATTTGTAACCTTTTTGCAAATGTAATATCTGCCAGCTACAAGATCAGCAGCAGGCCGATGGCGATGAGCAGCTCCTCGTCCGCCTCCTGCCGGAAGAGAAAGAACAGCAGGATCAGCAGGAGGATGTCTCCCGCATCAAGATCCGACAGGTGCAGCTTCTCCAGCAGGCCGTTGAGCAGCCCCCGCTCCGGCGCAGGCGGCGGAGGACGGCGGGACGGCTCATCAGGCGGAGCCTCTTGCACGGGCGGTGCTTCCTGCGGCCTGGGAGGCGGGGGAGCAGCCGGATGCTGCGGCGGCTGAGGTGAACGCTGCGACTCCGGCGGCGGCAGCGGCGCGTCCTCCGCGCTGATGCGGGTGTAGGTGCCGCCGTCGCCGCGGATGTAGCGGTTATACATGGCCGTCCCCCCAATCCATTAGAAATTTTTTACCCAGATGGATAAGCCGCGCCAGCCGTGCGGCCCGCTCCACCTTGTCCTGCTTGCTCTCCTTGAGAAAGGGGCGCAGGGCGTACAGCAGCTGCATGGTCTGGCTGCTGGAGCGGCTGTACTCCTGCAGGAGCGGCAGAAAACGGGCCACCACCTGAGGGTCGATACCGCCCGGCAGGGAGGGGGCGGGCGCCTGGGGGGCGGTCTGCGTGGTCGGTGCGGCAGGTGGAGCCGCAGCAGTTGGAGGAGACGGCGAAGCGCTGCCGCCGCCCATGGTGGCTGAGAGCTGCTGAGCCATCTGCATGATCTGGGCCATGCTGTTGGGGTCCGACAGCAGCGCGTTCAGTTTTTCATCCAGCTCCGCCATGCCGCGGACCTCCTCTCATCATCGCTGCAGGGATTCTTCCAGATGCTGTACCAGCGCCGCACCCTCCGGTGTGGCCATCACACGCTGGAGCATGGCGGACAGCGCCGACATGTCACCGGCGGCGGCCTGCTGTGCAGCGCGGCCCAGCGCCGCGGTATCACCACCGGACAGCATTCCCAGCAGAGCGCGGCCATCCGCCGACTGCATCACAGAACGCAGCGCGGCGGGGTCATTTTTTAATTTCTTCACCATGTCCTGTTCATTCACGAAAAAACCTCCTCCACAGATGAGCCTTACAGAGACATTGTATGTGGCGGCGAATGAAAACGTGCCTGTCGGCTTTACCGGCAGGCACGTCTTTTGCAGAAGCGAATTGTATGCAATGTGTACGTTTAATCGTAAATGGTATTCAGATGGTCGAAAATTGCCCGCAGACCGTCCATATCCTTCTCGTCCAGCCAGTAGAGGAACACGCCGCTGATGGCCACGCGGCCATCGTCCAGGATCTGGACGGCGGAGAGCGCGTCACCGTCCGACGGCTGCACGCCGATGAGATAGACGGTGCCGCCGCCCAGCAGGCTGCTGCCGAATTCCGTGGTGCTGAACCGCGGATCGCGGAAGCGTGCGGCCTTCAGCCAATCACAGACCTCCTGCACCAGCTCCGCTTCGCGGTTCGGCGTCAGGGTGTAGTCCTGGACAAAAACCTCTCCCGTTTCCCCGCCAGGTGTTGTCTTGGCCAGCGTGATGTCTTGGATACCGGCAGTGCTGTTTGGCAGGTGCAGCACCGACGCGGCGCGGCGGGGGAGCAGGCTGAACAGGGCCGCGCCGGTCAATATCAGCACCGCCAGGACCAGCCACAAAAGGCGCTTTTTCTTTTTGCTCATAGGCATCTCCTTTCCGTATCCGTATGGGTGCTGCCGGTAACAGCATACCACACGGATGGGGAAAAGTCCAGCGCCCCCGTATCTGCATACAAGCCCATATATACAGAATATCTTGCATAAACCGGTTGTAAAATGCGGGAAAGTATGATAATATACTATACTGCTGAACAGCGGCGCAGTATCCTAGTCAGATCTGCCGTCTTCTGAAGAGGGGCCTAAAAATCCCTAAAAGGGCACAACTGTGAAACCTCTGGTGCTTGCTTCTTACGCCCAGTTTGGGGTGGGTGCTGGAAGGGAGGCGCGGCCAGTCACCGCGCCTGCGGCCGTAGGGCGCCCTCCAATGGCATGGAGGACCCGACCCTGCGGTCGTGGAGACCTGCTGTTGTGCACAGGCGTACTCCCTTTGTGGTTAGCGACCTGTGTACGAAGCAGATTGCGAACCTGCATCGCGGTGCTACCCGGCTTTATGCCGTGAACGCTGTGTGCAGAGTAGCCTGCCTTGCGTGGGCAGGGTGGATGGGAGAGTCAACGCGTCATGTCCCCGGCCAGGGACGCAGCGCTATTTCCCTGAAACCCTGTTTGCAAAAGAGGATAAGAGACGGTTTGACTGTGGTGGAAATCACCTAGGCTGTCCTGAGAGGGGGCGCCGGAAGGATTGCAGTGCGGACTAAGTGGCAGTCGGGTATCGCGGCGGGCAACACCGCGACACAGCACCGAAGGGGAAACCACCTGCATCGGCGACGAGAGGTGTGCTGCGGGGAAATCCAACCCGTACCTAAGCCGCAAGATTTACTTCCGGAGTCGCCCTGTTCAGCATTTACTCTATCCATACAAAAAACTTTATCAAAAAAGCGAGGTTTGTCACTTGGCAGACAGTAACAGTAAGGATAAAAAGAAAAGCAAAAAGCAGAGCAGCTGGCCTCTGCGGGTATTCCTGCTGGCGGTAGCGCTCAGTGCCGTTATGAGCTTTTTCTCCTCCACGGCGCTGGAGGGCGCAGGTTACATGGTAACGCTGCTGGTACTGGCGATGTTTATCGCGCTGGGCATCATCTTCGACATGGTGGGCGTGGCGGTGACGGCGGCGGACCCCAAGCCGTTCCACTCCATGGCCGCCCACAAGGAAAAGGGCGGACGGGAGGCTATCCGGCTTTTGCAGAACGCCAACCAGGTCAGTTCCGTGTGCAACGACGTGGTGGGCGACATCTGCGGCATCGTCTCCGGCTCTACGGCGGCGGTGATCGTGACCCAACTGCAGCGGGATCTGAGCACCACGTCTGTTTTGATCTCTATCGGCGTGACGGCGCTGATCTCCGGCATCACCATCGGCGGCAAGGCGCTGGGCAAATCGATGGCCATCAACGACTGCACCAAGGTGGTGTACCGCGTGGCGCGGATCATGAACGCGCTGCACCTCTATCGCTGACACAAAGGAGCGGATGCGCTTTGGTTCTTGAAAATATCCATTCTCCGACGGACGTGAAGCGCCTGACCGAGAAGCAGACAGAGCTGCTGTGCATCGAGCTGCGGCAGTTCCTCATTGAGCAGATATCCCGTACCGGCGGGCATCTGGCGTCCAATCTGGGAGCGGTGGAGCTGACCGTGGCCATCCACCGTGTGTTCGACACGTCCACGGACCGGCTGGTGTTCGACGTAGGCCATCAGTGCTACGTCCATAAGGCTCTGACAGGGCGACGGGAGCTGTTTGCCACGCTGCGGCAGTTCGGCGGCCTGTCCGGCTTTCCCAAGCCGTATGAGAGCGTCCACGACGCCTTTGTGGCAGGCCACGCCTCCAACTCCGTGTCCGCAGCGCTGGGCATGGCCCGCGCCCGCACCTTGCAGGGCGGGCACTACAATGTACTGGCGCTTATCGGTGACGGTGCGCTGGGCGGCGGACTCAGCTTCGAGGGGCTCAACGACGCCGGCGCCTCCGGCGAGCCGCTGATCGTCATTCTCAACGATAACGGCATGTCCATCGATGCCAATGTGGGCGGTATGTCCCGCCATCTGGCCAAAATGCGGACGAAGGCGGGCTATTACGAATTCAAAAAGAAGTACCGGCAGGCGCTGGATGTTACCCGTGTAGGCCGTCTGCTGTACGAGGCCAGTCACGACGTGAAAACGGCACTGAAAAAGTCACTGCTGCCGGTGAGCACCGTGTTCGAGGACATGGGCTTTACGTACATGGGGCCGGTGGACGGCCACGATGTCCGGCGGCTGACGGATATGCTGCGGGCGGCGCGGGAGCAGAACTGTCCCGTGCTGCTGCATGTCCACACCCGGAAAGGGAAGGGCTACGCCCCTGCGGAACAGGCACCGGAGCGCTTCCACGGCGTATCCCCCTTCGATCCCGCCACGGGGCGGGCCAGCGCGCCGTCCGAGCCGTCGTTCTCCTCTGTGTTCGGGCAGGAGCTGAAGGTGCTGGCGGACCAGGACGCGCATATCTGCGCCATCACGGCAGCCATGGCGGAGGGCACAGGCTTGACGGCCTTTGCCGCTGCCCATCCCCGCCGGTTTTTCGATGTCGGCATCGCCGAGGGGCACGCAGTGACCATGGCGGCGGGCATGGCCAAGCAGGGCATGCTGCCGGTATTCGCGGTGTACGACAGCTTTTTGCAGCGGGGCTACGACATGCTGGCACAGGACGTGTCGCTGGACAAGCTCCACGTGGTCTTTGCCGTGGACCGCACCGGTCTGGTGGGGGCCGACGGCGAGACGCACCACGGGTGCATCGACTATCTGTCCCAGATCCCCGACATGACGGTGCTGTGCCCCGCCAGTTTCGCGGAGCTGCGGAGCATGCTGCGCACGGCACTGTACCGCTGCGGCGGACCGGTGGCAGTCCGCTATCCCCGGGGCGGCGAGGGCATGTACCGCGATAACTGCGGCGACGCGCCGGTATCGGTGCTGCGGCAGGGGGCGGATGTGAGCATCGTGACCTATGGGATTTTGACGGAGCAGGCGCTGGCGGCGGCGGAGCTGCTGGCGCAGGAGCATATCGCGGCGCAGGTGGTGAAGCTGAACCGCGTGACGCCGCTGGACGGAGACGCCGTGTGCGGCGCTCTGGCAGGCGTCAGGCGTCTGGTGGTGCTGGAGGACCAGCTGCGCCAGGGCTGCGTGGGTCAGCGTCTGGCGGCGCTGCTGCTGGAGCGCGGCGCCGCGCCGGAGAAGCTGCGGCTGCTGAACGCGGGGGAGCGTCTGCCCGCCCAAGGCAGTGTCAGGCAGCTGTACCACGCGCTGGGGCTGGACGCCCAGGGCGTGGTGTGCGCCGTGAAGGAGGTGCTGGCATGAGCAAGAAAACAAGGCTGGATGTCCTGCTTGTGGAACAGGGACTGCTGGACAGCCGCCAGAAGGCACAGGCCCACATCATGGCCGGTCTGGTGTTCGTCAACGGCCAGCGGGTGGACAAGCCCGGGACGGCCGTAGCCAACGATGCGCAGATCGAGGTACGGGGCCGCGCCCTGCCCTATGTCAGCCGCGGCGGCCTGAAGCTGGAAAAGGCCATGAAAACCTTTCCTATCACGCTGGAGGGTAAGATCTGCGCCGACATCGGCGCGTCCACCGGGGGATTTACCGACTGTATGCTGCAAAACGGCGCGGCCAGAGTCTACACTGTGGACGTGGGCTATGGTCAGCTGGACTGGAAGCTGCGCAACGACCCGCGGGTGGTGTGCCTGGAGCGCACCAATGCCCGCTATCTGGACCATGAACAGGTGCCTGACGTGCTGGATTTTGCGTCCATCGATGTGTCGTTCATCTCACTGAAGCTTATCTTTCCGGCGCTGTACAGCCTGCTGCGCGAGGGCGGTGAGATCGCCTGTCTCATCAAGCCGCAGTTCGAGGCCGGGCCGGAGAAGGTGGGGAAGAAGGGGGTCGTCCGCGACCCCAAGGTACATCTGGAGGTGCTGGAAAACTTCCTGACGCATGCAAAGGATAACCACTTTACAGTGCTTGGCATCACATATTCTCCCATACGAGGACCTGAGGGCAACATCGAATATCTCGGCTATCTGCGCAAAAGCGTGGAGTCGGACACCATCCCCGATCTTGCGGCGCTGGTGGACGCCTCCCACAGCGAACTGAAAGAGAGAAGGGACAGCGAATGAAACGAGTGATCCTCTGCCCGAACCCCTATCGGGACAACGAACTGACCGTGGCAAAGCGCTCCCGTCAGCTTCTGGAACAGATCGGCTTTGAAACGGTGGTGTGCCTGCCGTTCAGCCGGGAGGGCTACGGCGACCAGCTGGGCGTGCCCATCCGACAGCTGCAGCAGGAGATCAAGCGCGCCGATCTGCTTATCGCCTTCGGCGGTGACGGCACCATCCTGCATCTGGCCCGCACCGTGGCACTGCACAACGTGCCGGTGCTGGGCATCAATCTGGGCAGCCTGGGGTTTATGTCAGAGCTGGAGCCCAATGAGCTGGAACGGCTCAACGATTTGAAAAACTGGGATTTCACTGTGGAGTCCCGCATGATGCTGGATGTCACCGTTCTGCGGGAGGGACGTCCGGTGTATAACAACATTGCTCTGAACGATGCGGTGGTGTCTAAGGGCTCTGTGGCCCGCGTGGTGCGGCTGGACGTTACCACCGAGGAGGGACGGCTCACCAAGATCACCGGCGACGGCGGCATCGTATCCACACCTACCGGCTCCACCGGCTATTCCATGGCGGCGGGCGGCCCCATCGTAGAGCCCACGGCCCGCAATCTGCTGTTGACGCCTATCTGCCCACATTCCACCCGCGCGGGCAGCTACGTTCTGTCACCGGAACACATCATCACCATTGAGGCGGCAGATGCTAACCGGAAGTTCGTCTACCTCTCCGTGGACGGCGGTAAAGCGTTCTCCCTGAAAAACGGGGACAAGGTGCGGGTGCGGCAATCCCGCTTTACGACGAAGCTGGTACGGCTCTCAAAGAAGAGCTTCTGCGAGATCCTGGATTCAAAAATGGGAATGGAGGTAGCCACGCATGAAGAATGACCGTCAGACCATCCTGCTGGAAATCATCGAGCAGGAAGCCGTGGAGACGCAGGAGCAGCTGCTGCGCCGGTTGGCGGAGCGGGGCGTGAAGTGTACGCAGGCCACCGTTTCCCGTGACATCAAGCAGCTCCATCTGGTGAAGGAGCCCACAGGACAGGGTCGCTATCGCTACGCCGTGTCCGTGCAGAAAAGCAAGCTGAACTTCGCCGAGAAGCTGCGGACCATCTTCCGTGAGTGTGTGCTGTCGGTGGAGGCTGCCCAGAATCTGGTGGTGCTGAAAACTATCGAGGGCATGGCACAGGGCGCCGCCTTCACACTGGACAACATGGGCGACACGGACATTGTGGGCACGCTGGCCGGTGACGACACCATCCTGCTGGTGTTCCACGACAACGTGCGTGCGCTGGATTTCTGCGAACAGGTCAAGCAGATGCTGCGGTAAGCGGCAGAGGAGGGTAGCGCCATGCTGGAAGTGCTCCACATTGAAAATATCGCCATCATCGAGGAGGCGGACATCCGGTTCGAGGCAGGCTTCAACGCGCTGACCGGCGAGACCGGCGCGGGCAAATCCATTGTCATCGATGCCCTCAGCGCGGTACTGGGCCAGCGGACAAGCCGCGAACTCATCCGCACCGGCGCGGACAAGGCGTTTGTCAGCGCGGTGTTCTCCGGTGTGGACTCCGCCATCGCGGAGGAGCAGGGCGTGACACCGGAGGAGGACGGCTCCCTGCTGCTGCAGCGGGAGATCCACAGTGACGGTAAGAGCGTCTGCCGCGTGGGGGGACGGCCGGTAACGGTGGGCCAGCTGAAGGCGCTGGGCAGCCGCCTGCTGAACATCCATGGGCAGCACGACGGCCAGCAGCTTCTGGACGAGGAGCAGCATTTGCAGTTCCTGGACAGCTTTGGAAAGCTGGAAAGCCTTATTAATACATATGCTGAAAAGTATAATAGCTTTACAGCGACACAACGAAAAATACAGTCCTTGCAGATGGACGAATCGGAAAAAGCGCGCCGCGTAGATACCTTGACCTACCAGATCAACGAGCTGGAGCGGGCGAAGCTCCGCGCCGGCGAGGAAGAGGAACTGGCTGCGAGGAGGAACCTGCTGCGCAACGCGGAGAAGTTTACCTCCGCCGTGGCCGAGGCAGACTACGCCCTCAACGGCGACGACAGCGGCGATGGTGCGCTGGGCATGCTGCGGCGGGCGCAGGACGCCGTAGGTGCGGTACGGCATCTGGACGACGACTACGCTGGCCTGTACCAGCGGCTGGAGGCGTTGTACAGCGAAGCCTACGATGTGGCAGCCACCATCGAGGACAAGCGGGAGGGCTTTGATTTCTCGCCCAACGAGCTGGACGATGTGGAGAGCCGCTTGGACCAGCTGTATCGCCTGAAAAAGAAGTACGGTCCCAGCGTGGAGGACATGCTGGCCTATCTGGAGCGCTGCCGCGCCGAGCTGGAGCAGATCGAGTACGCCGGTGATGCGCTGGCACAGCTGGAGCGGCAGCTGGGCAAGGCGGAGAAGGAAGCCGTCAGCGCGGCGCAGGCTCTGTCCGAGGGGCGGCGGCAGGCGGCGGAGCGGCTGTCCGCCCAGATCCTGGAGGAGCTGCGGCAGCTGGACATGGGCAGGATCCGGTTCGCCGTGGACATCGCAGAGAAGCCTCTAAGCGCCGATGGCATGGACCAGGTGCGGTTCCTGATGTCCGCCAATGTGGGCGAGGAGCTGCGGCCTATCCACAAGATCGCCTCCGGCGGTGAGCTGGCCCGCATCATGCTGGCCATGAAAAACGTGCTCAGTGAGCAGGATCAGGTGGGCACGCTGGTGTTCGATGAGGTGGATACCGGCGTCAGCGGCCGTGCCGCCCAGAAGGTGGCGGAGAAGATGGCCCGCATCAGCCGCCGCAAGCAGGTGCTGTGCGTCACCCATCTGCCGCAGCTGGCGGCCATGGCAGATACTCATTTCTCCGTGGAGAAGGGGGAGCGGGACGGTCGCACCTACACCGCTGTGCAGCGTCTGGATCGGGAACAGCGCCGTCAGGAGCTGGCCCGGCTTACCGGCGGCAGCCACGTGTCCCAGACCATACTGGATGGGGCGGAGGAACTGCTGGCTGAGGCGGAAAAGTTTCGTGCTTCCATGCGTTGACGCCAATGCACCGGTTTCGGTAAAATGATAGTTGACAAACGGAGAATTTCTGCTAAAATAGTGACAACTTGATAATGCCACAGTGATGAAGGGAAGAAGTAGCACGCTTCTGCGCCTGCAAAGAGAGCCTCCGGACGGTGCGAGGAGGACAGGGCGGAGCCTGTGAATACATCCTGGAGCAGCCTCCTGAAGCCGTTGGGCGCGTAGGGATGTGTCGGGTCCGCCCGTTACAGCGGCAGGGTGTGTCAGCACCCGACGAGGCCATGTCCGTGAGGGCATGGCGAATATGAGGTGGTACCGCGATTCTGATCGCCCTCTGTCAGCAGGCAGGGGGCGTTTTTTTCGTCCTTTGCCAGGAAAATGACAACAACATCAACGGAAAGGAAACTGAAAAAATGGGAATTTACGAAGAACTGGTGGCTCGCGGCCTCATCGCGCAGGTCACCAACGAGGAAGAGATCCGCGAGATGATCAACAACGGCAAGGCCACGTTCTACATCGGCTTTGACTGCACGGCGGACTCTCTGACGGCAGGTCATTTCATGGCGCTGACCCTGATGAAGCGTCTGCAGATGGCGGGCAACAAGCCAATCGCCCTCATCGGCGGCGGCACCACCATGATCGGCGACCCCTCTGGCCGTACCGATATGCGGAAGATGCTCACCAAGGAGGATATCGACCACAACGCCGAGTGCTTCAAGCGCCAGATGGAGCGATTTATTGACTTCGGCGAGGGCAAGGCCATCATGCTCAACAATGCCGACTGGCTGCTGGATCTGAATTATGTGGACCTGCTGCGCGAGGTGGGTGCCTGCTTCTCCGTCAACAACATGCTGCGTGCCGAGTGCTACAAGCAGCGCATGGAGAAGGGACTGAGCTTCCTGGAGTTCAACTACATGATCATGCAGAGCTATGACTTCTACTATATGTTCCAGCACAACGGCTGCAATATGCAGTTCGGCGGCAACGACCAGTGGTCCAATATGCTGGGCGGCACCGAGCTGATCCGCCGCAAGCTGGGCAAAGACGCCCACGCCATGACCATCACTCTGCTGACAGACTCCCAGGGCAACAAGATGGGAAAGACCGCCGGCAACGCCGTGTGGCTGGATCCCAACAAGACCAGCACCTTCGAGTTCTATCAGTACTGGCGCAACATCGACGACGCCGACGTGCTTAAGTGCATCCGCATGCTGACATTCCTGCCGCTGGAGGAGATCGATAAGATGTCCAACTGGGAGGGCGCGCAGCTCAACGAAGCCAAGGACATCCTGGCCTACGAGCTGACGAAGCTGGTCCACGGCGAGGACGAGGCAGAGAAGGCCCGCGCCGCGTCCAAGGCACTGTTCTCCGGCGGCGGTGACACCGAGCACATGCCCACTACCGAGCTGACCAACGACGACTTCGGCGGCGGCGCTATCGACGTGCTGACGCTGTTGGTGAAGTGCGGGCTGGCCGCCTCCAAGGGCGAGGCACGCCGTCTGGTACAGCAGGGCGGCGTGGCAGTCAACGACCAGAAGGTGTCCGCCATCGAGACCACCTTCGGCTGCGAGCAGTTCACCGGAGACGGCGTCATTATCAAGAAGGGCAAAAAGGTATTCCACCGCGCCGTTCTGGTGTGATAGAGCCGGTCATCTGCGCATAAAATGTTACTACCTCAAAGGCTGCGGCTTCGCCGCAGCCTTTGGAGCGTTTCGGGGCGTAAGGCCGCAGAAAGTGGTTGAACGGTGCGAGATTTTATACTATAATAAGACGTTACTATATGAAAGAATGTGTGGTATGCCTATGAAGACCCATGATTTTTATTTTGACCTGCCGCCGGAGCTTATCGCCCAGACACCCATCCCTCAGCGGGACGCCTCACGGCTGCTGGTGCTGGATAAGGAGACCGGTGCCACAGAGCACCGGCACTTCTTCGACCTGCCGGAGTACCTGCGGCCCGGCGACTGCCTGATTCTGAACAATTCCCGCGTCCTGCCGGCGCGGCTGCTGGGCCATCGCGTGCCTGGGGGCGGCGTGTGCGAGATATTGCTGCTCATCGACCGCGGCAGCAACGTGTGGGAGTGTCTGGTGCGGCCGGGGAAGAAGCTGCGCACCGGCGCCAAGGTCACCTTCGGCGATGGCGAGCTGACGGCAGAGATCGCGGAGGAGCTGCCGGACGGCAATCGGCTGGTGCGCTTTTCCTACGAGGGCATTTTCCTGGAGGTGCTGGATCGGCTGGGCAAGATGCCGCTGCCGCCCTACATCAAGGAGGAACTGCAGGATAGGGAGCGGTATCAAACCGTCTACTCCAAGGTGAACGGCTCCGCCGCCGCACCTACTGCGGGCCTGCATTTCACACCGGAGCTGCTGGAGCGCATTCAGCAAATGGGTGTAAAGGTGGGCTACGTTACACTACATGTGGGACTGGGGACCTTCCGTCCTGTGAAGGAGGAGGAGATCACCGACCACGCCATGCACAGCGAATACTGCGTTATCCCGCAGGAGACGGCGGATCTCATCAACGAGACGAAGCGCAGCGGCGGCCGCGTTATCTGCGTGGGCACCACCAGCTGCCGCACCGTGGAGTCTCAGGCGGCGGAGGACGGCACCATGCGGGCCAGCGCCGGCTGGACGGACATCTTCATCTACCCGGGCTACCGTTTTAAGGTGATGGACGCGCTGGTCACCAACTTCCACCTGCCGGAGTCCACCCTCATCATGCTGGTATCTGCGCTGGCGGGACGGGAGCATGTGCTGTCCGCCTACAAGGAGGCCGTGGAGCAGCGTTACCGGTTCTTCTCGTTTGGCGATGCGATGTTTATCCACTAAAAGGGAAAGGAGAACTTCAGGTGCATTTGCCGGATCTCGTTTCTGACCTCGCCGTTATCCTGCTGACCGGCGGTGTCATCACCGTTATCTTCAAAAAGCTGAATCTGCCGCTGGTGCTGGGCTACATACTGGCGGGGTTTCTCATCGGCCCCTATATGCCGTTATTCTTCTCGCTGGCTGACATCGAGGCAGTGTCCACATGGAGCGAGATCGGCATCATCATCCTGATGTTCTGCCTGGGACTGGAGTTCAACCTCCACAAGCTGGCCAGCGTGGGCGGCACCGCCATCATCACAGCGCTGGTGGAGGTGGGCGGCATGCTGGCCATGGGCTTCGCCGTGGGACAGCTTATGGGCTGGGGCACCATGGACAGCATCTTCCTGGGCGGCATGCTGTCCATGTCGTCCACCACCATCATCATCAAGGCTTTCGATGAACTGAACGTCCGGAAAACGGACTTCGCCCAGCTGGTGTTCGGCACACTGGTGATGGAGGATATCGCGGGCATCTTCATGATGATCATCCTGTCCACCATCTCCGTCAGTAAGTCCATCTCCGGCGGCACACTGGCGCTGCAGCTGGGACTGCTGGTGCTGTATCTGGTGCTGTGGCTGGTGCTGGGCATCTTCCTGCTGCCTACGCTGCTGAACAAGGCGTCCAAGCTGATGAGCGACGAGACGCTGCTTATCGTGTCGCTGGGCATCTGCTTCGGCATGGTGCTTCTGGCGGACGCGCTTGGCTTCTCCTCGGCGCTGGGCGCGTTTCTGGCCGGTTCGCTGCTGGCAGGCACCGTCCACGCCGAGCGGGTGGAACACCTGACCTCCGGCGTTAAAGACCTGTTCGGCGCGGTATTCTTCATCTCTGTGGGTATGATGCTGGATCCCGGCGCCGTGGTAAAGTACATCTGGCCCATCCTGATACTGACCGCGGTGACCATCGTGGGGAAGCTGCTGTTTTCCTCGCTGGGCGTGCTGCTGTCGGGCCACACGCTGCGGCAGGCCATCTACTGCGGCTGCTCGCTGGCGCAGATCGGCGAATTCGCGTTCATCATCGCGTCGCTGGGTCTGTCGCTGGGCGTCATCGCGGACTACATCTATCCCATAATCATCTCTGTATCGGTCATCACCACGCTGACCACACCGTTCTTCATCAAGAGCGCCGATCGGATCTGCACCGGTCTTGAAAGGCTGCTGCCGCAGAAGCTGGTGCAGCAGCTGGAGCGCTACACCGACGAGGAGCAGAGCGTCAAGGAGCAGGACAGCGACTGGGCCGTGTTCCTGCGCCGCTATGTGAAAAGAACGGTATTCTATGGCGTGCTGATGCTGGGCATCGTGATTCTGGGTGACGCGGTGCTGCTGCCGCTGCTGCGGGAGACCATCCATGTGCCGTGGATCAGCAAGGCCATCACGCTGTGCGCTGTCTATCTGTGCATCGCCATGTTCATCCGGCCCATGCTGGATGCCCATTCGCCGCAGTATACGGTGCTGTGGGCGAAGAAGCGCAGCTTTCGTCTGCCGCTGATCGCTCTCAGCGTCATCCGCGTGCTCGTCATCGTGCTCATCGTGTTCCTGCCTATCCGGACGGTGCTGGGCATCCACAGTCTGTGGCTGCTGCCGCTGCTGGCAGCGGCGGTGCTGGTGGCAGGGCACTTCGGATGGTTCGCGTCGGCCTACCTGTCGGTGGAGACGCGGTTCCTTACCAACTTCAATGAGCGCCTTTTGCAGCAGTACGGCGACAGCGACGATGCCACATGGCTGGACGAGAAGCTGTACCTCACGGAACTGATCTGCCCATCGGAGGAGGCAGGGAAGGATCTGCGGGCTCTGGGCTGGGGCAGGCGCTATGGCGTGAATATCATCAAGATCGTCCACGGCAGGCGGGAGCTGGACATCCCCTCCGGTGACACGGTGCTCAGCGAGGGAGACCGGCTGGCCGTCCTGGGTGAGCGGGAGAACCTGGTCTCCCTGCGACTGTCCGTAGGGGCGGGGGAGGCGGAGCTGCCCACGCTGCATGCCTATATCAGCGGAGAGAAGGCACTGTATACCTACACGTTGGATGTGGCGAAGAATGATCATCTGGCGGGCTGTACCATCCGCGACAGCGGTTTGCGAGAGAACTATGACTGCATGATCCTGGGGTTACAGCGGAACCTGCTGCCCATTATCGGACCCGACGTGAATTTCGTGATCCAGCGCGGCGACCTGGTATGGCTGCTGGGCTCCCGCCGCATGGCGGAGAAGGCACTGGATGATATGGAGGAGGCATAAATGTTTAAAGTCATCAAAAAACAGGGCAAGGCGCGGCGGGGCGTGTTCACCTGCGCCCACGGCGGCGAGGTACAGACGCCGGTGTTCATGAATGTGGGTACCCAGGCCGCCATCAAGGGCGGCGTCAGCGCACTGGATCTGAAGGAGCAGCTGGGCACACAGATCGAGCTTTCCAACACGTATCACCTGCACCTGCGGCCCGGCGACGACGTGGTGCGCCAGCTGGGCGGCCTGCACAAGTTCATGCGCTGGGACGGCCCTATCCTCACGGACTCCGGTGGTTTCCAGGTGTTCTCGTTGGCCGGCCTGCGGAAGATCAGCGAGGAGGGTGTCACCTTTGCCAGTCATCTGGATGGCCGCCGCATTTTCATGGGGCCGGAGGAGAGCATGCGCATCCAGTCCAACCTGGGCTCCGACATTGCCATGGCCTTCGACGAATGCGTGGAGAACCCTGCACCCTACGACTACGCCAAGGCCAGCTGTGAGCGGACGCTGCGCTGGCTGGCGCGGTGCAAAGCGGAGCACGACCGGCTCAACGCGCTGCCGGACACCATCAACCCCCGGCAGATGCTGTTCGGCATCAACCAGGGCGCCACCTACGCGGACCTGCGGACCTGGCACATGCAGGAGATCGCCAAGCTGGACTGCGATGGCTACGCCATCGGCGGCCTGGCGGTAGGGGAGCCCACGGATGTGATGTACGACATTATTGAGAAGGTAGAGCCCTATATGCCGGCGGATAAGCCCCGCTATCTCATGGGCGTGGGTACGCCCAGCAACATCATTGAGGGCGTGGCCCGCGGTGTGGACTTCTTCGACTGCGTGATGCCTGCCCGCAATGCCCGTCACGGCAAGCTGTTCACCTGGAGCGGCACACTGAACATCAAGAACGCCAAGTACAAACTGGACGAGGGAGCTATCGATCCTGAATGCGACTGCCCCGTGTGCCGGAATTTCAGCCGCGCCTACCTGCGGCACCTGTTCACGGCGGAGGAGATGCTGGCCATGCGCCTGGCGGTGATGCACAACCTGTACTTTTACAACCAGCTGACCCAGCGCATCCGCGACAGTCTGGATCAGGACTGCTTCGAGGAGTTCCGCGGCGCATACAGCAAAAAATTGGCAGAACGTGTGTGAAACCCCTTGCCAAAGAGGACGAGGTTCGGTATAATAGTGCCATTATGTAAAAAAGGAGTAACGTTCCATGTTTGACATCGCATACGCATCGACCACCGGCACCACCGGCGCCGGTACCGGTATGGGTTCCACGATCATGATGATCGTCCTGATGATCGCCATTTTCTACTTCCTGATGATCCGCCCCGAGAACAAGCGGAAAAAGCAGGCCGAGGAGATGCGCAACTCCCTGAAGAAGGGCGACTGGCTGACCACCATCGGCGGCGTGTACGGCCGCGTCGTGAGTATCACGGACCGCACCGTGGTCATCGAGACCAGCGAGGACCGCGTCCGCGTGGAGTTCCTGAAGTCCGCTATCGGCCAGGTCGGCACGCTGGACGAGCAGGCCGCCGCCCAGCAGCGTCCCGCCAAGAAGGACAAGAAGGCCGACAAGGCTGAGGAAAAGACTGTTGAGGCTCCCGCCGAGAAAACCGAGGACAGCGAGAGCAAGTAACTTCCCCGCATAGAATAATACCTCTCCCGAATATGCTGTAAAAAAGCATGTTGGGGGAGGTATTTTTATGTCCGTAAAGAAGCTGCTGGGTGCGGCGGCGTGGAAGGGGTTACTGCTGGCCGTGGTGACGCTGCTGCTCCTGCTGGCTGCGGCGGCTCTGATGCTCCAGCGCGGGCTGGTAGGAGAGAGCGCGGCGTCGGCACTGGTCTGCGCCGCCTATGCCGCTGCCGTGATGATCGGCGGGCGCAGCGCCATCCGCAGCAGCAGCGCTCCGCCGCTGCCCCAGAGCCTGGCGGTGGCGGTGTGCCTGTACGCGGTGGTGTGGCTGGTGGCCATCGGCGGCGAGACAAATTTTGCCGCGCACGGCCCGCTGCTGACAGGGGCCATCTTCGGCGGTGCGGTGCTGGCAGGGCTGCCGGGCCGGAAAAAGGGAAAGCGGCAGGCGGGGACCCGTAGAGCAGGGGAGCGGCCGCGCCGCGCCACAGCCCACGGACGGCGGTGACATAAAAAAGAGCATGGTTAAAATAACGAAATTCTTCGTTTCGCCTAAAAAGCCTTGACGGGGAAGGCCGCCCCTGATCGCCTGCGGGTCGTCGGGGGCGGAGCCAATATATTGTGCGCGATTTTTCCGACCCGACCACATATCGCCGATTGTGCAGGTTCCCGAGAGTCTCCGCTCTCCCCGTTTATGTGGTTTACATAATTGCGTTTACATAACATTTTGGTATAATTTACAAAAAACGGCTTTTTGCGCGAAAGCCCTTGCGGTTTTGTGAGATTTGCCATATATTATTTAGTACATCCGCTCGCGGTCTATTTGTGCGCGCCGGCTCATACGGTAAGACGAGGTGAGCCGATGAAGCTGCGTAAGAATGGGGCGCATCCGGCGGTAAAGTCGGACATGCGTTTTTGGATACTGTGTGTTTCTTTCCTGCTGGGTATGGCGGCGGCGTATCCGGCGCGCCGGAGCATCAGCACCGACGCGCTGGCGCAGTTGGGCGCCTACGTCCAAAGCTACGCCCAACTGGCGGACGGCCGCTCGCAGCAGCCTGTGTCCGTACTGTCCGCGGCGGCAGCCTACCTGCGGTATCCGCTGCTGGCGTTTTTGTTCGGGCTCAGTGCCGCCGGTGTGGCTCTGATCCCACTGTTGTGTGCGGCACAGGGGTTTTTTCTGTCCTTTTCCGTGTGTTGCTTCGCTGCAGCGCTGGGACGGGACGGTGTGCTGCTGGCGCTGGCAGCTCTGGGGCTGCGGTGTCTGTTCGTGCTGCCGTGTACGCTGTGCCTGGCCGATGCCGGTTTTGCCCAGGCATGCCGCGCCATGCCGCGTCTGCGGCCCCGCAGACCGGAGCTGAACTGGCGGATGCTGCTGTTTTGTGTGTTTGTGCTTCTGACCGGTACGGTGGTGGAGTGCGCCATTGTACCAAAATTTTTTGCGCTTATTTTGGCGCGTATCGCCTGAAAAAGGAGAGGGGTGAGGGAATATGACGGACTATATCGCGGCCTACCGCGCCTATCTAAGCGAGGAGAAAAGGGCCTCTGCCAATACCCTCAGCTCCTACATACGCGATCTGACCCAATTCCAGAGCTGGCTCATCACCAACGGTACTGCAGACCTCCGCAAGGTGAAGAAGGAGACCATCAACGAGTACCTGCTCCATATGAACCACAGCGGGAAGTCTCCCGCCACCGTGACCCGCTCTACCGCATCCATCAAGTCCTTCTACAGCTACATGGTGCAGTCCGGCGCAGTTAAGACCAACCCCGCCAAAGCTGTGACAGCCATGAAGGTGGAGCGCAAATATCCGGAGATCCTGACCAACCGCGAGGTGGAGCTGTTCTTAGAACAGCCCAAGTGCGTGGATGAGAAGGGGTTCCGTGACCACGCCATGCTGGAGCTGCTGTACGCCACCGGTATCCGCGTGTCGGAACTCATCGGTCTGAACGTTGGTGACATCAACCTGTCCGCAGGCTTCATCCGCTGCAGGAGCAAGGACAAGGAGCGCATCGTGCCGCTGTATCCTGCCGCCGTCAAGGCGCTGGAGGACTACGTGAAGGATATCCGGCCCCGCATCATCGCTGACGAGAACGAGCAGGCCCTGTTTGTCAACATGAACGGCGAGCGCATGAGCCGTCAGGGCTTTTGGAAGATCATCAAGTACTATCAGGAGAAGGCGGAGATCAACAAGGACATCACGCCCCACACGCTGCGCCACTCCTTCGCGGTACATTTGCTGGAGAACGGTGCGGACCTCCGCTCCATCCAGGAGATGCTGGGGCATGCCGATATCTCCTCCACCCAGATCTACACCCATGTCATCAAGAAGCAGTTGAAAGACGTGTACAACAAGGCGCATCCACGCGCCTGAAACACTGCGCCGCACCGACAGACCGCCCTGTGAAAACAGGGCGGTTTTTGTTGCTATTTTGCCGTCGGTTTGCTATAATAGAACTAATGTTTAAGAGGTGGAGGAGCGCCATGCGCATTTTGGGTATCGACCCCGGCGTGGCCATCGTAGGCTTCGGCCTTATCGAGACGGAGCGCAGCGCCGTGCGGATGCTGCAATACGGGGCCATCAACACATCGGCGGGGCTGCCGCTGGCCACGCGGCTGGTACAGATCGAACAGGATCTGACCCAGCTGATTCGGCAGTTCCAGCCGGATGAGATCGCCATTGAGGAACTGTTTTTCAGCAAGAACATCACCACCGGCATCGCCGTGGCCCACGGGCGCGGCGTCATCCTCTGCACGGCGGAGAAGATGGGCGTCCCCATCTACGAGTACACGCCCATGCAGGTAAAGCAGGCGGTGGTGGGCTACGGTCTGGCCGAGAAAAAACAGGTCATGGACATGACGCGGCGCCTGCTGAAGCTGAATGCCGTGCCGCGGCCCGACGATGCGGCGGACGCGCTGGCCATCGCCATCTGCCACGCCCGCAGTGCCACCAGTCTGCTGCGGCGCAAGGATCCCAACGTGAAGGAGACTGTCTGATATGTTCTACTATGTCAACGGCACCGTGGCGGAGATCGAAGCCGGTCTGGCCGTCATCGACTGCAGCGGCGTAGGCTACGCCTGCGCCACCACCAACTATACGCTCTCTCAGCTGAAGAAAGGGGAGCGGGCCAAGCTCTACACCTATCTGAACGTGCGGGAGGACGCCATGGAGATGTTCGGCTTCGCCAGCCAGAGCGAGCTGCGCAGTTTTAAGATGCTCATCGGTGTGTCCGGCGTGGGCCCCAAGGCCGCGCTGTCCATCCTGTCGTCCACGACGCCGCAGCAGCTGTCCATGGCGGTGGTGATGGGTGACGAGAAGGCTCTGACCGCCGCGCCCGGAATCGGTAAGAAAATCGCCCAGCGCATCATTCTGGAGCTGAAGGACAAGCTGATCAAGGAGCAGGGCGGCTTTGAGGCCGGCAGCGGTGCGGCTGTTGCCATGCCCGCTCAGAACAACAAAGCCGGCGAGGCCGCGGCGGCGCTGGCGGTGCTGGGCTACGGCTCTCAGGAGATCGCCGCCGCCCTGAAGGGCATCGACATGGACGCGCTGCCGTTGGAGGAGATCATCCGGCAGTCGCTGAAGAAAATGGTAAAGTAGGGGAGGGCACAGCATGAGCATCGACTTCGGCACAGACATCTACGAGGAGTCTATTGTCGCCAAGACGTTCCTCGCTGAGGACACCGGCGAGACATCCCTGCGTCCCCACACACTGGCGGAGTACATCGGGCAGGAGAAGGCCAAACAGAACCTGTCTATCTTCATTGAAGCCGCCCGCCGCCGCACGGAATCGTTGGATCACGTACTGCTCCACGGGCCCCCGGGCCTGGGAAAAACCACGCTGGCCGGCATCATTGCCCAGGAAATGGGCGTCAATATCCGCATCACCTCCGGCCCTGCCATTGAAAAGCCCGGGGATCTGGCAGCGCTGCTGACGAACCTCAATGAGAACGACATCCTGTTTGTAGACGAGATCCATCGGCTGAATCGGTCGGTGGAGGAGATCCTGTACCCCGCCATGGAGGACTACGCCATCGACATTATCATCGGCAAGGGGCCCTCCGCCAACTCCATTCGGCTGGACCTGCCGCGCTTTACCCTGATCGGCGCCACCACCCGAGCGGGCTCCCTGTCCGCACCGCTGCGGGACCGCTTCGGCGTCACACTGCGGCTGGAGCTCTATACGCCGGAGGAGCTGGCCACCATCGTGACCCGCAGCGCCGGTATCCTCAATGTGGAGATTGAGCCGGAGGGCGCCATGGAGATTGCCCGCCGCTCCCGCGGCACACCCCGTATCGCCAACCGCATGCTCCGCCGCGTCCGTGACTTCGCCCAGGTGGTAGCTGACGGCGTCATTACACGCAAGGTGGCCGATCAGGCGCTGCTGGCGCTGGAGGTAGACTTCCTGGGTCTGGATCAGGTGGACCGGCGTATGCTCCGCGCCATCATTGAAAACTACGGCGGAGGACCGGTGGGTCTGGAGACGCTGGCCGCCACCATCGGAGAGGAATCCGTCACGTTGGAGGATGTCTACGAGCCGTATCTGATGCAGATCGGCTTCCTGACCCGCACGCCTCGGGGGCGCTGCGTGACGCGGAAAGCCTACGAGCACCTGCATATCGACCGTCCGGAGCCCGAGCAGCTGTCCCTGTAAACGCCGCGCCGTATGCATCGCATCGCCAAATTGAACAAATCGATAGGGCATAATCACCACGAAGCCCAACGAATTTGAGCTATTTTTGACAAACTTTCCGCAATTACTTGACAAATTATTTTGTGAAAAGGTATAATACACTATGGTAAATGATACATGGGCAGACTACGAACATCTGGCAGCGCTGAGCGACGAGGAATTGTGCGCCTGCGTCAGAGCGGGGAACCGCCTGGCGGAGGAGGTGCTGGCCGCCCGCTATCACCGTCTGGTGCGTAGCTGCGCCCGTCCGTACTTTCTGGCGGGGGGCGACAGCGAAGATCTGCTGCAGGAGGGCATGTTCGGTCTCATCAAGGCCATCCGCGAGTACGAGACGGGGCACGGCGCTTCCTTTTATACTTTTGCCGAAACATGTATCCGCCGCCGGCTCTACTCGGTGTTGAAGTCGGCTGCGTCAGGCAAGCATGCGCCCCTGAACCAAGCGGTCCCCCTTGATCCCTCATTCTTTGACGCGAATCTCTCCTTTGCCAATGCCGATCCGGAGGTGCTCCTGATCGACAGAGAAAAAGCTGCCAGTCTGTTGGAAAACGCCCGCAAGCTGTTGTCCGAATTCGAGGTAAAGATTTTAGGGTATTATTTAGACGGTCTTACGTGCCGCGAGATCGCAGAGACTGTCGCCAAGTCCCCCAAATCGGTGGACAACGCTGTGCAGCGCATACGCCGCAAAATTGCGCGGCAACTTTTATCCGGCGACATCAGCAACGGCTGAGCGCAATATATTTTTCTCAAAGAGAGGGTAAAATCATGTACGAAGACAAGACTTTAGTGTGCAAAGAGTGCGGCAAAGAGTTTGTGTTCACCGCCGGTGAGCAGGAGTTCTACGCTGAGCGCGGCTTCCAGAACGAGCCCCAGCGCTGCAAGGCCTGCCGCGACGCTCGCAAGAACGCAGCCCGTGGTCCCCGTGAGTACTTCACCGCCGTCTGTGCCAAGTGCGGTGGTGAGGCCAAGGTGCCCTTCGAGCCCAAGAGCGACCGTCCCGTGTACTGCAGCGCCTGCTTCGCTGAGATGCGCGAGAACGGCTGAGTGATCCTGCACACTATCGTACACGATAACAAAAAAGGATACGTGCTTCGGCACGTATCCTTTTTTCTCCTAAAAATCCTGTTGAAACCCGCAGGATATTGGGGTATACTATACGTAACATCAATTTCGGAGGTTATTCACATGATCGAGATCACGAAAGACACCATTATCGGTGATATTCTGGACGTTGCCCCCCAGACGGCCCCCATTTTCCTGTCCATTGGCATGCACTGCCTGGGCTGCCCCTCCTCCCGTGGTGAGACGGTAGAGGAAGCGTGCGCCGTTCACGGTATCGATGTGGACAAGCTGCTGGCCGTGGTGAACGAGGAAGCTAACAAGCCCATCGCCGAGTAAATCAGACGAGCCGCCACGCATACGGCTGTATGCGTGGCGCTTTCTGCGTTGAGGAGAAATGGATCAGAAGCAATTAGCATTACAGCCACGCCTGTGCCGTCTGGCGCAGCTGGTACCGGACGGTTGTCGCCTGACGGACGTGGGCACGGATCACGGCTACCTGCCTGTGGCGCTGCTGCAGCAGGGGAGGATACTCTCCGCCATCGCCTCCGACATCGGTGCGGAGCCGCTGGAGCACGCCCGCCGCACGGCCCAGCAATACGGTGTAAAGGGCATCGACTTTCGTCTGTGCTCAGGCTTGTCCGCCATCGCGCCGGAAGAGACGGATGTCATCGTCATCGCCGGTATGGGAGGCGAGACGATTATCGCCATCCTGTCCGCGGCGCCATGGACGAGAAACGGCCATATGTTGCTGCTGCAGCCCATGACGAAGGCTGCTGACCTGCGCCATTGGCTGGCTGACAATGGATATACCTTTACAGCGGAATGCCTGGTGGAGGACAAGGGCCGCGTTTATCCCATCCTGACGGTAACGGGCGGTGCGCACCGTTCCCTCACCGAAGCGGAGGCCCTGTGCGGCATCCTGTTGGAGGGTGACCCACTGTACGGCGCGTATCTGGCAGAGCACGCCGCCAAGCTGCGCCGCTCGGCAGAGGGTCTGCGCCGCAGCAGCGATCCCAATGGCCCCGCACTGGCGGCACAGGCAGACGCGCTGGCAGCGGAACTGGAAGAAAAGAGGGATGCGATATGACAACGGTACGGCAAGTGGAACAGGCGCTTTACGAATGGGCACCCCGCCAGCTGGCGGCCAGTTGGGACAACGTGGGACATCTGGTGGGCGACCCAGACAGGGGAGTGCACCGCGTCCTGGTATCGCTGGACATCACGGAGCGGGTGGTGCGGGAGGCTGTCGCAGGCGGCTTCGACCTCATTGTGTCCCACCATCCGGTGATGAACTGCACATGGCACCCCGTCCAGACACTGCGCACTGACGACCGGCAGGGCCGCATCCTGATGGAGCTGGTGACGCATGATATCTCCGCCATCTGTATGCACACCAATTTGGATGCGGCGGAGGGCGGCGTCAACGATATTCTCGCCCAAAAGCTGGGCCTGCGGGACCTGAAACCACTGACAGATGAAAAAATCGGCCGGGTCGGCACGTTAAAATGCGAAATACCCCTTGTGGAGTTCACCCATTTTGTGATAAAATCGTTAGGATGCAATGGTCTGCGCTATACCGACTGCGGCAAACCTGTCCACCGCGTGGCGGTGGGGGGCGGCGCCTGCGGCGACTATATCCCTCAGGCCATTGCCGCCGGCTGCGATACCTTTGTCACGTCCGACCTGCGGTATCACGAGTTTCTGGATAACACGGAGCTGAACCTCATCGACGCGGGGCATTTCCCCACAGAGGACGGGGTCTGCGCCGCCGTGGTGGACTATTTGCAAAAGGTGTTCCCCGCAGCCACCGTTATAAAAACGACCGCGCATCGCAGCGAGGTCATCCAATACTGCATAAAGGAGAAGTAAACTATGTCCGGACATTCCAAGTGGCACAATATCCAAAAGACCAAAGGCGCGGCTGACGCCAAGCGCTCCGCCACCTTTACCAAGATCGCTAAGGAGATCATCGTGGCCGTCAAGCAGGGCGGCAGCGGCGACCCCGCAAACAACTCCCGCCTGGCCACCGTGGTGGCCAAGGCCAAGGCAGCCAATATGCCCAACGACAACATCAAGCGCACCATCGACAAGGCGCTGGGCTCCGGCAACACCGATAACTATGAGTCCGTCACCTACGAGGGCTACGGTCCCTGCGGCGTGGCCGTCATCGTGGAGGCGCTGACCGACAACCGCCAGCGCACCGCGCCGGAGATCCGCCACTACTTTGATAAGTTCGGCAAGGGCATGGGTGCGCAGGGCTGCGTCAGCTGGTCCTTCGACCGCAAGGGTGTCATTGTCATCAGCAACGAGGATGAGGAACTGGACGAGGATACCGTCATGATGGACGCGCTGGATGCCGGCGCCGAGGACATGGAAGCCGATGGCCCCGTGTTTGAGGTCACCACCGACCCTGACAGCTTCAACGACGTGGTCAAGGCGCTGGAGGAGAAGGGCTACACCTTCGAGAGCGCGGAAATCGAGATGGTACCCCAGAACTACATCACCATGACCAGCGAGGACGATGTCCGCAGCATGACCAAGCTGCTGGACATGCTGGATGACAATGAGGACGTGCAGAACGTCTGGCATAACTGGCAGCAGGATTAATGGAACTTTTCCTGCGGAAAAGAAGCTGATTTTCAGCAATACAGCGCGTTTTCGGAACTGATTTTTTCTCAGTTGCGAAATACATCGATTGCGCTGTGATATACATTCCCCTTTGATTGCGACATACCAAAGGAGGAATTAACATGAAAACCAGCGCCGCTATCAGAGAATATTTGATTGAGATTGAGGTTAGGAAGTATACCCCGAAGACCATTCGCGGGTATCGGAATAGCCTCAATCTCTTTTTGCGCTTTTGCGAGCAGGAGGCGCACATCCAGGAGGTAGAGGAAATCAATTTGGCTGTGGTGCGGCAATTCAGCGCGTTTATGAGACAGAAGGGAAGAAAAGGCAGCTACATCAACGGTCTCTTGAAAGCATCGAAGTCGTTCATTCAGTATTGCTATGATGAAGGCTGATGTGGTTTATCCCGTTAGCGTGTGTTCTGTCCGCTTTTGGATGCGGTATTATGGCGTATTTCACAGAAAATTGCTTTCTTTTTGCTGTAAACGACAAAAAGTAAACGGTTTCGCGGAAATGCTTGACAATATATATATATATATATATATATATCATGGGGTGTACGAGACAGCGCTAATGCGCGGCTGAGAATTTATTGAATGCAAAAAAGGAGAACTTTGAGATGAGTACAAATGAAAGGAAACAAGCAAACTTTAGCGTGTCCCATGTCTGGCCAGAGATGATAGACATCAAGTGCTGCAACTGTAAAAAATTTTCTGAAAGCCTGAAAAACGGAGAATTTGAAAAAAGCGGCGAAAAATCTTACATCATCAAAAAGCAGGTCACATGTAACTGCTGCGGGGCATCTGCTCCTGCCGGCACAGAGCTGGAAGAGGTATATGTGGATGCAGATACCCCTGTGAAGAACACCGTGGCCTCTGTTTTGCAGGTATATGCGATCATCAACGCAATTTGCGGGCTATTCCTCGCCCTCCGTATGGCTGATGATTATTATTCGGGCGCGGCTGGTTTTCTGCTATTCGGTACTGTATTAGTTGCAAGCGGTTTCATCTATGCCCTCGGAGAGGTCATCAAGCTCCTGCACGAGATCAAGCTGAACACGCGGAAAACAGAGAAATGATCGAACCACAACAGAGCGGGGCTCGGCCCTGCTCTGTTCCTTTCTGCCCTGCCCACAAAACCCTTCTAATCCCCACCGCCGACGCATAGACATGTGGTAACAGTCAGGATTCGGAGGAAGGCATTATGAATCTATCCACATCCATCTATCAGGATATGGCGGCCCGCACGGGCGGCAGTATCTATATCGGCGTTGTCGGCCCGGTACGCACGGGCAAATCCACGTTCATCAAGCGCTTCATGGAGACCCAGGTCCTGCCCTACATCGACAATGCCTACCGCCGCGACAGGGCGCAGGATGAGCTGCCCCAGAGTGGCTCCGGCCGCACCATCATGACGGCGGAGCCGAAATTCGTGCCGGAGGAGGCCGTCCGCGTCCAACTGGAGGGAGATGCGGCCTTTTCCGTGCGGCTCATCGACTGCGTGGGGTACATGGTCCCCGGGGCTGTGGGCCAGTTCGAGGACCTATCGCCCCGCATGGTCATGACGCCTTGGTTCGACCACGAGATCCCCATGACCGAGGCCGCGGAGATCGGCACCCGTAAGGTCATCACCGACCATTCTACCGTGGGCGTGGTCATCACCACAGACGGCACCATCACAGATATCCCACGGGAGGACTATCTGGAGGCGGAGGAGCGCGTGATCCGCGAGCTGCAGGAGATCGGCAAGCCCTTTGTGGTGTTGCTGAATTCCGCGGAGCCCCACAGTTCCCGCGCCGCCTCCATTGTGGAGGAGATTGCGGAAAAGTACGGCGTCAACTGCCTGGCGGTGAACTGCCAGACTCTGTCGGAGCAGGAGATACAGGGCCTGCTGCGTGGCCTGCTGTATGAGTTCCCGTTACAGGAACTGGACGTGTTCCTGCCGTCCTGGGTAGACGCTCTGCCTGGAGACCACCCCATCAAAAGCGGACTCTACCAGAGCGTGGCCGCGGAGACCGCCGAGCTGTGCTGCATCCGGCAGCTGGCGCCGCATCTTGCATCCCTGCAGGCGGCGGAAAACGTGGAGGATGCCGGCATAGAGCGGATCGACCTGGGCCGCGGCGTGGCGCAGGCACGGGTGCGGCTGCCCCGCAGCCTGTTCTACCAGACGCTGACGGAGCGTTCCGGTCTGACCGTCAGTGATGACGGCGACCTGATGCAGCTGCTGACGGAGCTGGCCGATGCTAAGCGGCAGTATGACCGAGTGGCTCCCGCACTCACCGCTGCCCGCGAGACAGGCTACGGCGTGGTGCTGCCTTCGGTGGAGGAGCTGGAGTTGGAGGACCCCGAGATCGTCAAGCAGGGGGGACGCTATGGCCTGCGCATGCGGGCCAGCGCCCCGTCCATCCACATGATACGGGCGGACGTGGACACCACCGTTTCGCCCATTGTGGGCAACGAGAAGCAGTCGGAGGAAATGGTCAACTACCTGCTCCAGCAGTTTGAGGGCGATACGGGCAAGATCTGGCAGTCCAACATCTTCGGCCGCAGCTTCAACGAGATCGCGGGGGAGGACCTGAACGCCAAGCTGAAGCGGATGCCCACCGATGCGCAGAGCAAGCTGCGGGAAGCGCTGGAGCGCATTCTTAACGAGGGGGGCGCGGGCCTGATCTGCATCATCCTGTGACTGGTGGTACCGGAAAAGGCGGAGCGTATGCCCCGCCTTTTCCACTGTCTGCGGGACACGTCTGCATAGTTTGAAATGTATGGAACGTTTGGATTTGAAATTGAACATTTTTTAACTATTTTTGCCGTTAATCTTACGAAACTAAAAATTTTTAGTACAAAATCGTAAATAAGTAGTGACAAACCCAAAAGGAATGCTATAATGTACTTGGAACAACTACCGCAGTCGCTGCGGAGAAAAGAAGGAAAGGACAGCATCATGGGAATCAAAATCGGTATCAATGGCTTTGGCCGCATCGGCCGTGTCGTCATGCGTATTCTGGCGGAGGACCCCGAGAAATTTGAGGTCTGCGGCATCAACCTGCGCAAAGCGGACATCGACTATATGGTCTATCTGCTGAAGTACGACTCCGTTTTCCGCAACTTCCCCGGCATGATCGAGCACGCCGGCGGCGATCTGGTGGTCAACGGCCGGAAGATCAAGGTGTACGGCGAGTCTGACGCGGCCATGATCAACTGGGCGGACTGCGGTGCGGAGTACATCATCGAGTCCACCGGCGCCAACAACACCACGGAGAAGGCCAGCCGTCACTTCAAGGGCGGCGCCAGGAAGGTCATCCTGACGGCCCCCGCCAAGGACGACGCCACCCCCACCTTTGTTTACGGCGTCAACAGCGACGAGTACCGCTCCGACATGCGGGTTATCTCCAACGCCAGCTGCACCACCAACTGCCTGGCCCCGCTGGCCTACGTTATCCACAAGGAGTTCGGCATCGAGCAGTCCCTGATGTCTACCATCCACGCCTCCACCGCCAAGCAGAAGGCCGTAGACTCCCGCGGCGGCAACGACTGGCGTACCGGCCGCTCCATCCTTAACAACATCATCCCCACCTCCACCGGCGCCGCCAAGGCTGTGGGCCGCGTGATCCCATCTCTGAAGGGCAAGATGACCGGCATGGCCTTCCGTGTCCCTACGGCGGACGTATCCGTGGTGGATCTGACCGCCCGCCTGGGCCGCACCGTCTCCTACGCCGACATCTGTTACGAGATCCTCCACGCCTCCGAGACATACATGAAGGGCATCATCGGCTACACCCGCGACCAAGTGGTGTCCACCGACCTGATCGGCAATCCCTGCCCCTGCATCTTCGACGAGACAGCGGGCATCATGCTGGACCACGATTTCGTCAAGCTCATCGCCTGGTACGACAACGAGTGGGGTTACAGCAACATGGTCACCCGCATGCTGGAGCACATGTATACTGTGGACGAAGCAGACACCTTCTTGACCCAGGAGTAAGCGCCCCATTTCAACGAAAAAGCTGCCCCCATACAACCGTATGGGGACAGCTTTTTGCCTGTCGCCGCTTGTAAACTGCACAGCACCGTGGTATGATAGGCAAAAAAGGGAGGAGGATATACCCATGTTGTTAGCCATTGACATCGGCAACTCCAACATTTCCGTGGGTCTGTTCGACAAGGCGCGGGAACTGCGTTTTCTGGCGTCTCTGGACACGGACAGCCGCAAGACGGCGGACCAGATCAGCATCGATCTGATGAACCTGTTTACGCTGTACGGCTGCGACATTCACGACGTCAGCGGCGCCATCTTTGCCAGTGTGGTGCCGCCCATCAACTTCATGATGGAGAAGGCCCTGACCCGCCTGCTGGGCAAACCCCCCATGATGGTAGGCGCCGGCATCAAAACGGGTCTGAATATCCGCATGGAGTTCAACAGCCAGCAGTTGGGCGCCGACATCGTCTCCAACGCCGTGGCGGCGCTGGAAAAGTATCCTGCGCCCATCATCATGATCGACATGGGCACCGCCACCATCATCTCCTACATCTCCGCCAAGCGCTGCTACGAGGGAGGGCTGATGTTCCCCGGCGTCCGCCTGTCACTGGACGCCCTGTCAGACCACACGGCGCAGCTACCCAATATTTCCCTCCAGCATCCTCGCCACCTTATCGGAAAAAACACGGAGGACTGTATGCGCAGCGGCATTGTCTACGGTACTGCCGGCATGCTGGACGGCATCATCGACCGCATCCGCGACATGCTGGACGGGGAGGAGCCGTCCATCGTAGCCACCGGTCCCAACGCACCGGTGATCGCGCGCTACTGCCGCAACCACGTCACCTACGACAAGTATCTGATGATGGAGGGCCTGCGTATCATCTATGAGAAGAATTGCAAGTAACATTGTCTCAGCCGCCGCATATACTCCGCAAGTCCAAGCCATCGATTCCAATGATAACAGCGGCATCTCCATACCTGAGCGCCCATGACGGAAACAACGGCTGGAAAGTATCTCTACTTTCCAGCCGTTGCTGTATAAGGCTCTATTTACTTGGCCAGCACCTTTTTCAGCTTGGCGAAGCGGGGCAGGGAGTCCTGCCGCGGCAGGTTCGGCTCGCCCTGGATCAGCGGCAGCGCGTACTCGATGAACTGATGGTTCACGCCGTTGCCCGCCTCGTTGATCCACTCGCGGGGGATCTTCTTCTCCACATTGGCCACCTCCATCAGGGGGATGAGCTTGGTGCGGCAGGCGTACTTGCCATCCTGCACGCCGCGCTCAAAGCCGATCATACGACCATTGATACCGTTGACGGCGTTCTCCACAGCCACCTTACCGGCCATATAGGACTCCTCGATGTCGGTCTCGCTGGCCAGATGGGCGGCGCAGCGCTGCAGCAGGTTCAGTTCGATACCGCGGACCTTGGCGCCCGTCTCCTCCTTCAGGACCTGAGACAGAATGGTGGCCAGACCGCCCAGCTGGGCGTGGCCGAAGCCGTCGTTGGCGGCCACCTTGGCCTCAGACACGAAGTCGCCGTTCTCGTAATGGATGCCCTCGGACACGGCCACAATGCAGTTGCCCTTCTCCTGATAAATGCGCTTGACGTCCTCAATAAAATCAGGCATACTGAAATCCGTCTCCGGCAGATAGATCAGGTCGGGACCCGCGCCGTACTCACCGGCCAGCGCGGAGGCCGCCGTCAGCCAGCCGGCGTGACGGCCCATGATCTCCACCACCACGATCATGCCGGTGTCGTACACATGGGCGTCCTGATAGACCTCCATGATGGACGTGGCGATATACTTGGCTGCGGAGGCATAGCCGGGGCAGTGGTCGGTGCCGAACAGATCGTTGTCGATGGTCTTGGGCACGCCCATCACGCGGCAGTCGTAGCCCACGGACTGCATATACTGGTTGATCTTGTTGCAGGTATCCATGGAGTCGTTACCGCCGTTATAAAAGAAATAGCGGACATCGTGCTTCTTGAACACCTCCAGGATACGCTTGTAGTCCGTGTCATCCAGCTCGGGATCGGCAATCTTGTACCGGCAGGAGCCCAGAGCAGAGGAGGGGGTGTACTTCAGCAGCCGCAGCTCCTCAGGGTCCTCCTGCCCCATGTCAAACAGCCGGTCGGCCAGCACGCCCTTGATGCCGTGCTCCGCGCCCAGCACCTGGGTGATGGCGCCGGACTTCAGCGCCGTGTCGATGACGCCGTAGGCGCTGGCATTGATGACAGACGTGGGACCGCCGGACTGGCCGATGATACACGCGCCGCGCAATTCTTTCATAGGTCCATACCTCCGAAACATAGGTTGAGATTTGATGATGCTCCGGCCCACGCTTGCGATGCGCCGCCGGTATGCCCTCAAACAGGTATTTTACCATGGAAATTTGGGAATGTAAATGCTTTCGCTCTTGCAAATATGAAAAAATATGATACAATAGGAATGTAACAATCATTCCGTACAAAACAGCAAATTTTTATTGCGGAAAAGGAGATATGATTATGGCACTGGTAACATCCAAGGAAATGTTTGAGAAGGCATATGCCGGCGGCTACGCCATCGGCGCCTTCAACGTCAACAATATGGAGATCGTGCAGGGCATCACCGAGGCCTGCCAGGAGGAGCACGCTCCCGTCATCCTGCAGGTCAGCAAGGGCGCCCGCGCCTACGCTAACCACACCTATCTGGTGAAGCTGGTGGAAGCCGCTGTGGCCTGCTGCCCCGACATCCCCATCGTGCTGCATCTGGACCACGGCCCCGATTTCGAGACCTGCAAGAGCT